>Reeses_p1__coassemble_8918_pt1 | contig 2397 bp, 3 predicted proteins | sample Reeses_p1__metabat2_low_PE_008 | metagenome-assembled genome bin Reeses_p1 | reverse complement strand
AGAAAGAGCGGTTCTAGCCCCTCTCTGAAGCAGAGAAGAAACTGCCGGAAGCCCGGAGAGCCCGGCAGTTCCGAGACTATCGATTCAAAAAATCCTGAATCACCTTCAAAGCTTCCGCCTTGGCCTTTTCCAGGTCATCGTTCACGATTACCGTATCGAATTTCGGGGCAAAGCTCAGTTCATACTCCGCCTTGGCTATGCGGCTCTCTATCACCTCAGGAGCATCCGTACCTCTGCCCACCAGCCGCTTGCGCAGCTCCTCCACCGAAGGCGGCTGAATAAATACCGACAGTGCCCGCTCGCCGTAGAACTGCTTGATGTTGCATCCGCCCACCACATCTACATCGAACACCACGTTCTGACCGTCGGCCAGCTGACGTTCCACCTGCTCCTTCAGCGTGCCATAGAAGCGATCCGGATACACCTCTTCATACTCCAGAAAATCGCCCGCAGCTATGCGACGACGGAACTCGTCGGGAGTCAGAAAGAAATACTCCACTCCATGCTGCTCCGTTCCCCTGGGTGCGCGGCTCGTGGCCGAGATAGAGAAAGCCAAGTTTAAATGCTGTGTCAACAGATAATTGATGATTGTCGACTTACCCGACCCCGACGGAGCCGAAAAAATAATCAGTTTACCCATACTCATTCCCTTTTTTTTAAAGCTGTTTCTTTTAAAAGCTAACCTTGCTTTGGCCGAGAGTTATTTACATTACATTCAGCACCTGCTCTTTGATTTGCTCCAATTCATCCTTCATCTGCACCACGATTTTCTGCATTTCAGCGTGGTTCGACTTACTGCCCAGGGTATTGATTTCGCGTCCCATTTCCTGCGCAATGAAGCCCAGCTTCTTTCCCTGTCCGCTGCCGTTTTCCAGAGTAGCGATGAAATAATCCAAGTGATTGGCCAGCCGCTGCTTCTCTTCGTTGATATCCAGCTTTTCAATGTAGAAGATCAGCTCCTGTTCCAGCCGATTCTTGTCGTAATCCACACTCAGCGTCTTCTCCAGGGCGTCGGTAATCCGGTCTTTGATTTTTCCCACCCGTTCTTCTTCGAAGGGCACCACCTCGCAGAGCAGCTTTCTTATGTTATGAATTTTCTCACGGAACTTCATTTCCAGTGCAGCCCCTTCCTGCTTACGGAAATCCACCAAATGGCCCAAAGCCTCGCTCACGGCACCGTGTACCAGTGTCCACTCCTCTTCGGTCAGCTCCTGCACCTCCACCTTCGTCATCACATCCGGCATCCGCAGCAGCGTAGTCATCCAGTCTTGCGGTTCCGGAATACCCTTTACAGCCACCAGTTCGCGTATTTGGTCGTAATAAGCAGCTACCAATTCGCGGTTAATAGGCGTAGCCGACTGCGCCCCCTCCTTCTTCTCTATCCACAGGCTGAAATCCACCTTGCCGCGTTCCAGCAGTTTGGCCACTTCATTGCGAATGTCCATTTCCTTTTCCCGGTATAGAGGAGCTACACGAACCGACAGGTCCATAGCCTTGCTGTTGAGTGATTTTACCTCAACACTTACTTTTTTATCGGGCAATTCGACCGTTGCCTTGCCGTAGCCCGTCATTGATTGTATCATAATGCTTCTTAACTTTTTCGCAAAAGTACGGGATTATTTTTAAATACTGAAAATAATAATGTACTTTTGTCTGCTAATTAAATGAATAGAAGCGTATGTCATGTATCTTACATATTGAAACGTCCACTTCCGCATGCTCGGTAGCCCTAAGCCAGGACGGACAGAATGTATTTAAAAAAGAAGAGTTGAACGGTCCTTCCCACGCCGTTCTGTTAGGAGTATTTGTCGACGAAGCCTTGTCTTTTGCCGACAGTCATGCGTTGCCGCTCGATGCGGTGGCTGTGAGTTGCGGTCCGGGTTCGTACACCGGTCTGCGTATCGGCGTATCCATGGCCAAGGGAGTATGCTATGGCCGTAACCTGCCTCTCATAGCCCTGCCCACCCTGAAGGTGCAATGCGTGCCGGTGCTGCTCTATCACGACGAGTTGCCCGACGATGCCCTGCTCTGCCCCATGATTGATGCGCGCCGCATGGAGGTGTATGCCGCCATCTACGACCGTGCATTGAAGCCTGTGCGCCCCATTGCTGCCGACATCGTAGACGAGCATTCGTATGCAGAATACCTGGAAAAACATCCGGTATATTTCTTCGGCGACGGAGCAGCCAAGTGCAAGGAAAAGCTGACGCATCCCAATGCTCATTTCATCGACCACATTCATCCGCTGGCCAGCATGATGTTTCCACTGGCCGAAAAAGCGATTGCCGAAAACGACTTTCAAGACGTGGCCTACTTCGAGCCTTTCTATCTGAAAGAATTCGTAGCCAGCAAACCGAAGGATTTGCTTCAGGAGACGAGGTGAATTTAGGAGTTAGA
>Reeses_p1__coassemble_5195_pt1 | contig 3725 bp, 2 predicted proteins | sample Reeses_p1__metabat2_low_PE_008 | metagenome-assembled genome bin Reeses_p1 | reverse complement strand
CGCAAGAACATTTTTTTACTTATGAAAATCCTGTGATGCAGGCTATGCGTTCGGCTGTGCCGGTGAATGCCTGTGCTATGTATTTCATCAACGGGCTAAAGCGAACAGGATTATGTGAAAAACACAGGTTTTTACAGCCGGATTATGTGAAAAATAAAGGTTTTTACAGCCGGATTATGTGAAAAATAGTATCTTTGTATCTGTTTATTAACACATTATGATATGGAAGTATTTTTAAAAAGAAAGATAGAAGATTTTCTCTTGGCTTGGAAACAGCATCCGAACAGGAAGCCACTTATAATAAAAGGGGCTCGTCAGGTAGGTAAAACAAAATCAGTGGAACATTTTGCAAGTCAGTATTATAAAAATCTGATAGAAATCAATTTTATCGAACAGAAGAAGTACCGCGAAATTTTCAATGACGGCTATGAAGTTGATACAATTCTAAAGAATATATCCCTGTTAAATCCGTCGTATAAGTTTATACCTGGGGAAACACTTTTCTTTTTCGACGAATTGCAGGCTTGTCCGGATTGTGCTACTTCCTTGAAGTTTTTTAAATTGGATGGACGGTTTGATGTCATCTGTTCGGGTTCTTTAATGGGGATTCACTACCGGGAAATCGAATCAAACAGTGTAGGATACAAGGAAGATTATGAGATGCATTCACTGGATTTCGAAGAATTTCTCTGGGCTAAAGGGTATCAGGAAGATTTTATAGAGGAGCTTTTTATGCACATGATTCGTCTGGAACCATTTACCGAACTTCAATCAGCAACTTTGTTTGAGCTGTTTCGCGATTATGCCATCATTGGTGGAATGCCAGATGTGGTACGTACTTATATAGAAAACAACAATTTTAGTGGAATACTGGATATACAAAAACAACTGTTGAGAGATTATGAGGAAGATATTACAAAATATGTAGAGGGGCTTGATAAGGGTAAGGTAAAAGCTGTATATCAGCATATCTCAACGTTCTTGGCAAAAGAGAACAAGAGATTTCAGATAACCAAAATTGCCAAGAATGCCAGAAACAGAGAGTACATCGGTTGTACGGAATGGTTGCATGATGCCGGAGTGGTAAACGTATGCTATTGCCTGAATTATCCGGAACTGCCCCTAAGTGGAAACTATGACCCATCACTCTATAAACTATATTTTAAAGATACAGGGCTTCTAATCGGTTCGCTTGACAGGGAAGCCCAAGAAGATTTGCGGGGCAACAAAAATCTCGGCACTTACAAAGGAGCCATTTATGAAAATATAGTAGGAGATATGCTGGTAAAACAAGGGTACGACCTGTTCTATTACAGAAGTGACAAACCTTCGTTGGAGATGGATTTTTTTGTAAGGGATGCCGATTCATTGATTCCCGTAGAAGTAAAGGCTACTGACGGAGCAACTGCTTCTTTAAACAACTTGTTGAAAGAGAATAAATATAAAGACATAAAGTATGGTATCAAGCTAGGCTATAAGAATATAGGGTTTAACGGTAAATTCTATACCTTCCCTTATTTCTTGACCTTCCTGTTAAGACGCTTTATAAGCGCAAGGAGATGACATCCTATAGCATAAAAAAAGCTACCGTATGCCAAAGTCATTCCTGCTCATTTCCCCGCCTTCTGTGCATTTTCTTGGCAGAATACTTGCCAAAACCAACTCTTTGCGTAAATTTGCACGCTGAGAATCAAGTTAACCGGAACAATTTCAGTAGCAAGGCCACTCCTCACTACTCCTATTCGCCCCGGCACTGATAAGATAGAATACTAATACTAATAGCTAATAACATGAGTTTGAAAATTGTTGTATTGGCGAAACAAGTTCCCGACACACGAAACGTTGGGAAAGATGCCATGAAAGCCGACGGCACCATCAACCGTGCGGCACTCCCTGCCATCTTCAATCCGGAAGACCTGAATGCATTGGAACAGGCACTCCGCTTGAAAGATGCTCATCCGGGCTCCACCGTAACCATCCTCACCATGGGTCCGGGCCGCGCTGCCGAAATCATCCGCGAAGGCTTGTTCCGCGGGGCCGACAACGGCTACCTGCTGACCGATCGTGCCTTTGCCGGTGCCGATACCCTGGCCACTTCCTATGCCCTGGCCACAGCCATCCGTAAAATCGGTGAATATGACGTGATTGTGGGCGGACGCCAAGCCATCGACGGCGACACGGCTCAGGTAGGCCCGCAGGTGGCGGAAAAGCTGGGACTGACACAGATTACTTATGCCGAAGAAATACTGAACGTAGACCAGGAAGCCCGACGCATCACCGTGAAACGTCACATCGACGGCGGTGGGGAAACGGTGGAAGGCCCGCTGCCCATCGTGATCACCGTAAACGGCAGCGCAGCTCCCTGCCGCCCGCGCAATGCCAAGCTGGTGCAGAAGTACAAACGGGCTCTCGGTGCGCAAGAGAAAGCAGCCCTTACGAAAGAGTGTGCCGAACTGCCTTATGCCGACCTCTACGAGAAGCATCCGTATCTCAACATCACGGAATGGAGCGTAGCCGACGTACACGGCGACCTGGCCCAATGTGGTCTGAGCGGCTCGCCTACCAAAGTGAAAACCATCCAGAACATTTCTTTCCAGGCCAAGGAAAGCAAGACGCTGACCGGAAGCGACCAGGATGTAGAAGACCTCATTGTAGAACTGCTGGCTAACCATACCATCGGATAAGCCTCGGCACTAAAAAAAGAAAAACATGAATAACGTATTTGTATATCTGGAGATTGAAGGCACCAACATTGCTGATGTGAGCCTGGAACTCCTCACCAAAGGCCGCAAACTGGCCAACCAACTGGGCTGCCAACTGGAAGCCATTGCCGCAGGTACCCACCTGGAGGGCATTGAAAAGGAAGTGCTTCCGTATGGGGTGGACAAACTGCATATCTTCGATGCACCGGGACTCTTCCCGTACACTTCGCTGCCCCACTCTTCTATCCTCATCCACTTATTCAAGGAGGAGCAGCCGCAAATCTGCCTCATGGGTGCCACCGTCATCGGTCGCGACTTGGGCCCGCGCGTATCGTCTGCCCTCACCAGCGGTCTGACAGCCGACTGTACGGCACTGGAAATCGGAAGCCATGAAGACAAGAAGGAGGGCAAGACGTATGAAAACCTCTTGTATCAGATTCGCCCGGCTTTCGGCGGCAACATCGTGGCCACCATCGTCAACCCGGAACACCGTCCGCAGATGGCCACCGTGCGCGAAGGGGTGATGAAGAAGGAAATTTATGATGCTGCTTACCAGGGAGAAGTGGTACATCACGACGTAGCGAAATATGTACCCGAAACGGATTATGTGGTGAAGGTGATCGACCGCCACGTGGAAAAGGCCAAACATAACCTGAAGGGGGCTCCCATCGTGATAGCCGGCGGTTATGGCATGGGCAGCAAGGAAGGATTCGACATGCTGTTCGACCTGGCCAAGGAGCTCCACGCCGAGGTGGGTGCCAGCCGTGCGGCCGTAGATGCCGGCTTTGCCGACCACGACCGTCAGATTGGACAGACTGGCGTAACGGTACGTCCTAAACTCTACATTGCCTGCGGTATCTCCGGACAGATTCAGCACATCGCCGGTATGCAGGAAAGCGGTATCATCATCTCCATCAACAACGATGAGAATGCTCCCATCAATGCCATTGCCGATTATGTCATCAACGGTACGGTGGAAGAAGTCATTCCGAAGATGATTAAATACTATAAATCACACAGTAA
>Reeses_p1__coassemble_875_pt1 | contig 16535 bp, 11 predicted proteins | sample Reeses_p1__metabat2_low_PE_008 | metagenome-assembled genome bin Reeses_p1 | reverse complement strand
TACCGAAGATCCGGGTTCCGGCCAGGAGGAAGGCGGTGGCGGCATGTTGGGGTAATCTTCTCCCCACTCCACCCCTGGCGGCAAAAAACGTGACGGTCGCCACCCCGCTCTCTTTTCACCTGCTCATCTCTCCACAAAAAAAATGACCTGCTGTAAAAGCCCCAAAAGTCCAAAAGTCCCAAAGGGAATGGAAAGGGAAATCAAACCAAGAGAGAGAGAAAAGGAGGAGGAAAAGAGAGAGGGGGGTTCCGGAAGAATCCGAAAAGAAAGGACTTTCTGAAAGGAAGAAGGCTCGAAAAGAGAGAACTTATCGAAAGCATCCGAAAGAGAGAGAAAACTTTTCTGAAAAGGAAGAAAGCTCGGAAGAGAGAGAAAAACTCTCCGGAAGCATCTGAGAGAGAGGTTAAAAACTGAAAAATAAGGCTTCCGAGAGAGAAAGGTTTTCTGAAAAAGGAAGAAGGCTCGGAAAAAAGAGAACTTGTCGGAAGCATCCGAAAGAGAGAAAATTTTTCTGAAAAGGAAGAAGGCTTGGAAAGAGAGAAAGTTCTCCGGAAACATCTGAGAAAGAGAGGTTTAATACTGAAAATAAGGCTTCCAAAAGAAAGGTTTTCTGAAAGGAAGAAAGCTCGGGAAAAAAGAGAGCTTATCGGAAGCATCCGAAAGAAAGGGAAAACTTTTCTGAAAAGGAAGAAAAGCTTGGAAAGAGAGAAAAGAAATCAAAGAAAAAGACAAACCAAAGTAAAAAAGAAAGGAGACAAAACGACTATGAGTAAGAAGGAAATCTGGAAATTTGTGGTGCAGAGCCTGCTGGCCATTCTCACCGCACTGGGCACCGCCCTGGGAGTAAGTTCTTGCATCGTGGGGCTCTAGCCCAAGGGCATCACACAGGAGAAAAGACACGAGCCGGTTCTGATACGAAATACAGAATCGGCCCGTTTTGTTTTTTAGAATGGATTGATTTTGAAAAAGCAGAGAGGCGTACTGACCTCCAACTGACGAACTGACGAACTGACGAACTGACAATTGAAAATGGAGGCAGGGATGGAAGGCGCCCCAGCCTGCATGATGAGGCACCCCCACTCTCTCTCTACAGCTTCACGGTCTTCTTCACCGACTTCGATTCATTGTGCAGGCGGTCGAGTGCAGTAACCACGTAGCGATACTTGGTCTTGCCGTCCTCATACGGCAGCTGGTAGAAGGGCTGGCGCGTAATGGCCACGATGTGCGAGGGGTCGTCCAGGTCTATCTTCTCCTTCTGGCCGAAGCGGTACACCACGTATTGCACCGCGCGGTTCATCTCGTCTTTGTACTTCGGCTCGGTCCAGAACAGCACGTAGCCGTCTTCCGTCCAAAGGGGCTTCACACGACGCACCTTGCCCGGAGCTTCGCTGTCCATGAAGTCGAACACCGGAGGCAGCGCAGGGTATTTATGGTACTCGGCCATCAGCGCATCGCGGTAGCGACCGGGATTGTCTACCACGGCCGATGCATACCACTGGCAACTGCCGCCGATGCTCTGGTAGGCACGCTGCAGGGCCATCTTGCGCGGCAGCTGGTTCATCGTGGGGTGCTGCGGGTCGGCATGCTGCACGGTGTTCATCACCGATTGGCCGATGAAGAGCGGACGGTTCTCGGTGTGCAGCGCCCACCACTTTACCAGGGTTTCGTAATCGGCTGCCGGATGGCCTATCTGCCAGTATATCTGCGGAATATTATAGTCTATCCAGCCGCGGCGAGCCCAGAGCAGCACGTCGGCATAGAGGTCGTCGTAATTCTGCAGGCCGCGCGTCTTGCTGCCCAGCGGATGGCTGCTCTCGTTGCGGTAGATGCCGAAAGGCGAGATGCCGAACTTCACCCAGGGCTTTATCTCTCGGATTTTCTTATGCAGCTGTTCGATGAGCAGGTTCACGTTGCTGCGGCGCCAGTCGGCCTTGCTGGTAAATCCGCCTCCGTAGCGGGCAAAGCTGGCACTGTCGGGAAATTCCACACCGGGTATGGGATAGGGATAGAAGTAATCGTCCATGTGGATGGCGTCTACGTCGTAGCGTTCCACAATGTCGCTCACCACCAGCGTGATGTGGCGGCGGCTCTCGGGCAGTCCGGGGTCGAAGTACACTTGGTTACCATAGGTGACGAACCACTCGGGATGGATGTGGTACACGTGGCTGGGGTAGAGTTCGTGCTTCAGCGAGGTCTTCACCCGGTAGGGATTGATCCAGGCATGAAACTCCATGCCGCGCTTGTGGCACTCTTCGATCATAAACTGCATGGGGTCCCACTGGGGCGAGGGGGCTTGGCCCTGCACACCGGTGAGGTAGCGGCTCCAGGGTTCCAGGCGCGAGGCGTAGAGCGCATCGCTCTCGGGGCGCACCTGAAAGAGAATGGCGTTGATACCGGCCTGCTGCAGGGAGTTGAGCTGGCTCACCAGCATACGCTGCATCTTTTGGGCAGGCATGCCTTTAAACTGGCCGTTCACGGCCTGAATCCACGCGCCGCGAAACTCGCGCTTGGGGTGACGTACGGAAGAGGGGGTGGACACCTGTGCCAGGAGCCAGGGCATACAGAGCATCATCCACACACCGGCAAGTAATAATCTAATCTTCATAGCTGTTCTTTTTTTCATCAATATAGACGACAAAGATAAGGGATTTCTGCATTTTTCACTATCTTCGCAGTCACAAAAAATAATACATCGCACTCATGACTGAATATAATTCTATATGGATTAAAGGCGCACGCGTAAATAATCTGAAGAACATCGAGGTGGAGATTCCACGCAATAAGCTGGTGGTGATTACCGGACTGTCGGGCTCGGGGAAATCGTCGCTGGCCTTCGATACGCTGTATGCCGAAGGACAAAGACGGTATGTGGAGAGCCTCAGCAGCTATGCACGCCAATTCCTGGGACGCATGAGCAAGCCCGAATGCGACTTTATCAAGGGCATTCCGCCGGCCATCGCCATCGAGCAGAAGGTGAGCAGCCGGAATCCGCGCTCCACCGTGGGCACGTCGACCGAAATCTATGAGTACCTCAGGCTGCTGTATGCCCGGGTGGGAAGAACCTTCAGCCCGGTGAGCGGACAGGAGGTGAGGAAGCATTCGGTAGAGGACATCGTGCAGTGCATGCTGGGGCAGCCCGAGGGCACGCGCTTCACGGTACTCACGCCGCTGCTGCTGCCGCAGGGTCGCTCGCTGGAGGAGCAGATAGACAGTTACCGCAAGCAGGGATTCACGCGGCTGGAGGTGAACGGCGACACGGTGCGGATGGAGGAGTATGTGCCGCAACCGGGCGACGTGGTGTTTCTGCTGATAGACCGGCTCTCGGCTTCGGCAGCCAAGGATACGGTGAGCCGACTGACCGACTCGGCCGAAACGGCCATGTACGAGGGCGACGGGGCGTGTCTGCTGCGCTTCTACCTGCCGGACAAGAGTACGTGTCTGTATCGGTTCAGCACGAAATTCGAGGCCGACGGCATCACTTTCGAAGAGCCTACCGACCAGATGTTTTCGTTCAACTCGCCCATCGGGGCGTGTCCGGAGTGCGAGGGCTTCGGACAGGTAATCGGCATCGATGAGCACTTGGTGATTCCCAACCGGGCGCTGTCGGTCTACGACGGGGCCGTGGTGTGCTGGCGGGGCGAGAAGATGGGTGAATGGAAGGATATGGTGATACGGGGGGCCGAAAAGGCGGGGTTCCCTATCTTTACGCCTTACTATGAGCTGACCGACGAGCAGCGCAGGATGCTGTGGGAGGGTACGCCCTACTTTGAGGGTATCCATACGTTCTTTAAGATGATTCAGGAGAATCAGTATAAGATTCAGTACCGGGTGATGCTGGCCAGGTATCGGGGAAAGACGCTGTGCCCCAAGTGCAGAGGCACCCGGCTGAAGCCTGAGGCGGGCTACGTGCGCGTGGGCGGACGGAGTATATCGGAACTGGTGAATCTGCCGGTGACCGACTTGCAGGTGTTCTTCCGCGAACTGAAGCTGAACGAGCACGACCGTCAGGTGGCCAAGCGCATTCTGACGGAGATTACCAACCGCCTGCAGTTTCTGGTGGATGTGGGGCTGGGCTATCTGACGCTGAACCGACTGAGCAATTCGCTATCGGGGGGCGAGAGTCAGCGTATCAACCTGGCTACTTCGCTGGGCAGCAGCTTGGTGGGCAGTCTGTATATTCTCGACGAACCGAGCATCGGGCTGCACAGCCGCGATACGGATAAGCTGATCAAGGTGCTGCGCCAATTGCAGCAACTGGGCAATACGGTGGTGGTGGTGGAGCACGACGAGGAGATTATCCGGGCGGCAGACTACATCATCGACATCGGTCCGAAGGCCGGACGGCTGGGGGGCGAAGTGGTGTTTCAGGGGTCGCTGCAGGAGGCCATGAACGGAACGCAGCATACCGACAGCTACACGGTGCGCTACCTGCGGGGCGAAGAGACCATCGAGGTGCCGCCGCATCACCGGCCATGGAATAATTTCATCGAAATCAAGGGGGCGAGGGAGAACAACCTGAAAGGGGTGGATGTGCGCTTTCCGCTCAACGTAATGACGGTGGTGACGGGGGTGAGCGGCTCGGGTAAGAGTACGCTGGTGAGGAATGTGTTCTACCGGGCGCTGAAACGCGAGCTGGATGAATGCAGCGACCGACCGGGGGAATTTGTGTCTATCGGGGGCGATATTCAAAGTCTGCGGGGAGTGGAGTTCATCGACCAGAATCCCATCGGAAAGTCGTCGCGCAGCAATCCGGTGACGTATCTGAAGGCTTACGATGAGATTCGCAAGCTGTGGGCCGAACAGCCGCTGGCCAAGCAGATGGGCTATAAGGCGGGCTACTTCAGCTTCAACAGCGAGGGCGGACGATGCGAGGAGTGCAAGGGCGAAGGTACCATCACCGTGGAGATGCAGTTCATGGCCGACTTGGTGCTGCAGTGTGAATCGTGCCACGGCAAACGGTTCAAGGCGGATACGCTGGAGGTGAAATTCCACGATGCCAGCATTTATGATGTGCTGGAAATGACGGTGAACCAAGCCATTGAGTTCTTCGCGCTGCACGGACAGAAGAAGATTGTAAAGAAGCTACAGCCGCTACAGGATGTGGGGCTGGGGTATATCAAGCTGGGGCAGTCGTCGTCTACCCTGTCGGGCGGTGAAAGCCAACGGGTGAAGCTGGCGTACTACCTGAGTCAGGAGAAGACGGATCCTACGCTCTTCATCTTCGACGAACCTACCACGGGACTTCACTTCCATGACATCAAGAAGCTGCTGGCGGCTTTCGATGCACTGATTCGGCGCGGACACAGCATCGTGATTATCGAACATAACCTGGATGTGGTGAAGTGTGCCGACCATGTCATCGACCTGGGACCCGAAGGGGGCGACCGGGGTGGCTACATCGTGGCTACCGGCACGCCGGAAGAGGTGGCACAGTGTGCGGCCAGCTACACGGGCCAGTTTCTGCAAGAGAAATTGCCTACGGCATAAAAAAAGAAAACACTGAAAGAACAAGCTGAAAAACAGCGAAAGAGAGCTGCTGAAAACGCTGAAAAGAGTGAAAACAGTGAAAGAGAACTGAAAGAACAGCTGAAAGAGAGCTGCTGAAAGAACAGCTGCTGAAAACAGTGAAAACAGTGAAAGAAAGCTGAAAGAGAGCTGCTGAAAACGCTGAAAAACAGCTGCTGAAAGAACAAGCTGAAAGAAAATAAAATCGCAGACTGGGGGAGAAGGCTTCTCTCCTGCCCCGGCCTGCGATGTATCTGCTGCACCCGCTACGAAGCGTCGATGGGGTTAGAAATAGAGTCCGAACCCTAACTTCAAACCAAATTTGTGGCGGTCTTCATTGACATTCCAATAGAAGGCAGGCTCCAGTGTCACCGTACGCGACAGGAAGAAGGCATACCCCGTCTCCATACCGAAAGAGAATTTCGTGGCATCTTCCAGACCCGTGCGCTTGCTGTAGTCGAAACGGTCTACATTGACTTCGGCGCCCACATACACGCCTATACGGCTGAAATAATAGCGGCTACCCACACCCATGGTATAGACATCGGTATCTACACCGTTGGTGTGCTCGTTCCAGCGGGCACCGCCATGAATCAGCAAGGCAAAATTATCAAGTAAGAAAGCCCCTCCCTTCAATTCGGCACCGAAGGAGAATTTATCGGCATCCGTATCATAGGCCATACCCAACCCTGTAACCGAGGGATTCACTACCCACTTACCTTTCTCAAATTGCGCCTGTGCGGCCACAGAAGCCATAATCAGACACATACATAACAAGATTTTCTTCATAACTATGATTTTTTTTAAAAACTTACTCATTAACAGCCTCCTTCGTCGCGGCGCTTCTGCTGCAGGGCTTCTTTCTTGCGCAGCACCAGCCATAATAACAGCACAATCAGATAAGACACGCCCACGGTGATGTATTTCTCTGAAGCGCTGATTTCGGTGTTGCGAGGCAGGAAATAGGCAGCGGTCAGCGACACGTATATCAGCAGAGCTACCGTAAGTCCGGTGGATTTTTTGATTTTCTTTTTCATATCGTTCTTCTTTTACAGCGTAAATGTAATCACGATGTTTTCAGTTATTTTGTTGATAATTCCACGCAAATGTACTAGTTTATCTACAAATTGCACAATTTTATCCGAGCTTTTGACTATCTTCGCCGAAAAAATGAAGGGTTCGCTTTTATGATAAACAGGTTTATAGCAGGGGTTCTTTTGATGATAGGATGGGGCTGCTGCCCCAGCCCATTGCCGGCTCAGCCCAAAAGAGAGGTGAGGGCTGCCTGGGTGACAGCGGTATACGGACTGGACTGGCCTCGCACCAAAGCGGTGACGGCAGCAGGAAGAAGAAAGCAGCAGCAGGAGTTGCTGGAAATACTGGACCGGCTGAAAGAGGCAAACTTTAATACGGTGCTCTTTCAGACACGCACGCGGGGCGATGTGCTCTACCCTTCGGCTATCGAACCCTTCAATGCCATTCTTACCGGAAAGGTGAACGGCGACCCGGGATACGACCCGCTGGCGTTTGCCATAGAAGAATGCCACAAACGGGGCATGGAGTGCCATGCGTGGATGGTGACCATTCCGCTGGGCGGACGAAAGCATGTGGCTTCGCTCGGTGCCCGATCGGTGACCCGAAAGAAACCGGCCATCTGTGCGCCTTATCATAAGGAGTATTTTCTGAATCCGGGACATCCGCAGACCAAGGAGTATCTGATGAGCCTGGTACACGAGGTGGTGAGCCGCTATGATGTAGACGGAGTGCACTTCGACTATCTGCGCTATCCGGAGCATGCACCCCGCTTTCCCGACGGATACGACTACCGGAAAAGAGCCGGAGGACGGTCGCTGGCACAGTGGAGGCGCGACAATATCTCGGACATCATGAGGCATCTCTACCGGGGGGTGAAGAAACTGAAACCGTGGGTCAAGGTGAGTACGTGTCCGGTGGGAAAATTCCGCGATACCTCGCGCTATTCTTCGCGCGGATGGAATGCGTATCACACCGTGTATCAAGATGTGCAGGGGTGGCTGGCCGAAGGCATACAAGACCAGATTTATCCGATGATGTATTTTCGAGGCAATGCGTTCTATCCGTTTGCACTGGACTGGAAGGAGCAGGCGGGCGGAAGGCATGTGATACCGGGGCTGGGCATCTATTTCCTGGATGAATCGGAAGGAAACTGGCAGCTGGATGAGGTGGAACGGCAGCTGCACTTCATACGGCAAAACGGACTGCAGGGAGAGGGGCACTACCGCGCTCAATTCCTGATGGACAACATACAGGGACTGACGGATGCCCTGGAGGAAAAGTATTACACGGCTCCTGCCCTGCAACCGACGATGCCCTGGATAGACGCTACACCACCGACGGCACCCCAACAAGCGGTAATCCGGACAACAGCCGACGGATATGGAGAGATTACCTGGCAGGCAGCTACCGATAACGACGCACGAAATGCACCGCAGTATGTGGTGTATGGGGCAGACTGCTATCCGGTGGATACAGAGAACCCGCGAAATATTTTGGCACAGGGAGTGCGCCACACCCGGTATACGTATGTGCCCGAAGTGCCCTGGCAGAGGTGCCGGTACTTTGCCGTAACGGCCATAGACCGCTGCGGCAACGAATCGGCACCTGCCGAAGTGACAGGCTCTTGGTAGGGGAAGCACTACCGGCTAGGCTTACTTCTCTATGCGGTGCACTTCATCTACGCCATCGATGCTGTTGATAGCGGCTATAACCTGCTGCAACTCGCCGAAAGAATGCACCGAGAAGCTGATGGAGCAATCGGCTATCTCGTCGACAGTAGCTACGTGAAGACTGACAATGGATAAGTGCATACCATTGGTGATGCAGTCTACCAAATCGATAAGCAAATGATAACGATCCACCGCCCGAACATTGATACACACGGGGTAATGCAGATCTGGGTCTTCAGGAAAATCGACCGAAACGATGGAGTCGCCCTTCTCGGAAGCCAAACGGATGGCCGTGGCACAATCGCGCTTATGAATGGTGACGCGGCCATCGGCCTCGCGAAAGCCTATCACCTCGTTGCCTGGCAGCGGATGACACACCGGACAGCGGTTCTTGGGTATCGACTTGGCTTGCCCCAGATACGAGCGGAGAAAACGCTTGGCTTTATAGGTCTGCACGAAATCCATCCAGTCGGCACGGGGCGTACAGGCCAGATTGACTCCCACCTCTACACAGTCGCCGTGATGTAATTCGGTCTTTACCGAACAAAGTTTGCCGTTTACCTTGGCATACTGCGCATGCTGCCCCACTTCACTGTGAATCTCGAAGGCAAAATCGAGCACCGTGGCCCGCTGGGGCAAACTGACGGTTTTCCCCTTGGGAGTGAACACCGTGATGTCTTCATTGTAGAGCGAACTTACCACATTGTCCAGATACCAGCCGTCGGCCGACTGGCTGGCGGCATCTTTCAGCAACGCACGAAACTTGGCTATCCAATTGTCCCACGCACCTTCCATGCGTTCTACGGCACAGCCCAACTTGGAATTCAGCACCATGCGCTCGGAAGATATATGAATTTCTTCCCACACTCCCTGCTCGCTCAGCAAGCGGATATGGAAACTTTGATAACCGTTCTCCTTCGGTGAATCGATGAAATTGACAATGCTCTGTGGCTGCTCCTTGAAGCGGTCGGTCAGAATGGAATATATGCGTAGACAGATGCTTTTCTCGTCTTCTTCACGGGCTGCCGGATAAATCAGCCGGATGACATGCCGATAATCTAAATGCTTGAAATCGCGGCCAGTGGAATGTATCCTACGCCAGATACTGTAGGGCTGACGGTAGCGTATCTGTGTGCGCGCCTGAATGCCTTTGTCCATCAGCAGCTGCAACATCTCGCCCGTAAACAGCTCCAGCTGGGCTTTATTTTCGGCTTTATCGGCTTCGATGGCCTCTTGCAATTCCTTGTATTCCAAAGGACAACGGTATTGCAAGCTAAGGTTCTCCAGCTCGCGCCGGATACCATACAGCCCCAACCGATTGGCGAGAGGGGCATAGAAGTAGTCGGTTTCGCCGGCTATCTTCATCTGCTTGTCCGGACGCATGCTTTCCAGCGTACGCATGTTATGCAAGCGGTCGGCCAGCTTTATGAGAATGGCTCGGATATCGTAATGCAGCGATTCGAGCATCTGCTTGAAATTATCTACCTGCTTCGACGTTTCGTACTGTTTCTTCTTCTGCTTGGTCACCACACGCACCAGAAAAGCCACATCCGAACCGAAACGTGCCTTGATATCGTCTAGGGTAAAGGAGGTATCTTCTACCACATCGTGCAGAAAAGCGGCAATCACCGGATTGGCGCCCAACTGGAGCTCCTCGGCTACAATCCGCGCCACGGCCACCGGATGAATGATGTAGGGGGCACCGCTCTTGCGCTTCTGACCGGCATGGGCCTGACGGGCAAATTCAAAAGCTTGACGAATGCGAAGAGCGTCGGCAGCAGAAAGGTGGCGACATTGCATCACCGCCAATATAGATTCCAGCTGATTGTTGAGTAAAAGGTCATAGTCTTCCATAGTGATGAGCATTTAATAAAAACCAAAATTAGAAAAAAATAATCGAATCATCTTCATCTGCAGCTACATTTTTTAGGGGCTCTACGTGGATATAGGCCATGTAACGGCTCTGGGGGCTGACCGGCACCAGCGGCAGATAGCCTGAAAGGAGTTTGCCCTGGACAATCTGTGGAGGGAAGGCCGCCTGCAGGGCCGATACAGAGGCTTGCAGGGCGTGCGGAGAAGGCGATACCTCGACGGAAAAACGGCCTTTACTGCCAGGCAACAAAAAACGATGAGCCAGCTGATGGGCCACAATGCCCATATTCATGCGCAGATTCACCTCTACACAGGGAAATACAGCCGTGTGTCCGTCGGCCATACGGCACACCATCATGTCTACACCCAAATAACCGCGATACTCGGGGTAGTGCATCGGTAGCTGGACTTGCAACTGCCGGCGAATCTGTGGCAGCGAGGCTGAAGGCACTGCTGCACTGAGCAACTGTTCGATAGCAGCATCGGACATCAATACATTGCCTTGATAGGCGCCTTTTGCAGTGGTATGAAACAGGGAGTATCCGATAAAAGAGGCGTTGCCCGAACCGTCCATCCAAAATTCCATGGCAAAATCGTACACCTTATTATATATGGGCATGCCTATCAGCACCTGCTGCTCGGACAGCACTCGGCGGCACCAGCCACTTACGGAAGCGGAAAAATCGGAATAGCACCAAAGCAGCCCCTTGCCGCTACCCGACCAGGGAGCTTTGAACAAACACCGGCCCTGCCTGCTGCGCCAATAGTCCTCGCACGCTGCCAGGCTGTGAAGCAGACTACCCTGACCACAACAGCCGTCGATGCCCCGAAAAGAGTCTAAAATGGCCAAAGCTGTCTGCTTACCTGCCTGCTGCCTGTGCTTAGCTAGGACCGATAACGAAGGAAGAGCCGAAGCAGTTATCCCCTGCTTCAGCAACCACTTACGCACTGCAGGGCTCCATCCCCAGGGAAGGACATCGGGCTGTGCCACGGCGGACAGCTCGGGAGGAGTGAGCAGCTGTGCCGGCAGCGGAAATTGCTGCGACCACCGTTGCAGGTAAGACTGGTTATAGGCCGAGGCAGCCACTACACCCGCCCCCTGCTCTGCCCACCACAGAGGCAACAGTGCCAAATCTACGGCCATCTGCCGGATAAGGGCCGGAGGCATGTAGTTTTCAGAAAAGTCGGCCAGTGCCATATCGGCATCCGGATTAAAAAGATACAGTTTCATAACGCAACATCCAAACGATTATATTCACGCTGCAAAGATACACATTCTATGCATATCAAACGGAATTGAGCCGCAACAGCTCCGTAACAAATATACGGAAAAGTACCTGTACCCGCATTTGTTACGGAGCTGTTAGGGCACAGATACCTGCCTGATGCGCAGAAGATAGCCCGTCTGCCGCAAAAAAAAGCAATAAGAAAGACCGGCGAGGAGCAACTTATAGCCAAAGAATAAATAATTTGCAAACTCTACTTTGCAATTTCATAAATAAGTTCTATCTTTGTCGTCAGAAAAATGGCATAGCAAGCATGGAAGCATTTTATCGTACACACGCATACCTGGTGGAGCATACCAATGCACCGGTTCGACGCGACCTCATGGATGAGATTGACTGGAATGACCGGCTGATTGGCATCAAAGGAACCCGTGGCGTGGGAAAAACGACCTTTCTGCTGCAATACGCCAAGGAAAAATTTGGCACCGACCGTTCATGCCTTTTCATCAACATGAACAACTTTTATTTTTCCGGACACAGTCTGGTGGACTTCGCCAACGAATTTCAACGACGCGGAGGTAAGGTGCTGCTGATAGATCAGGTGTTCAAGCATCCGGAATGGAGCAAAGAACTGCGGCTCTGCTACGACCGCTTCCCCAATCTGAAAATCGTCTTTACCGGCTCTTCGGTAATGAGACTGAAAGACGAAAATCTGGAATTGTGCGACATCGTAAAAAGCTATAACCTGCGCGGATTTTCTTTCCGGGAATTCCTTAATCTGCAAACCGGTATGAAATTTCATGCCTATCCGCTGGAAGAAATCCTGAACAATCATGAACAGATAGCCAAAGGCATCTTATCGAAAGTACGTCCGCTAGACTATTTCCAGGATTACCTGCACCATGGTTTCTATCCTTTTTTTCTGGAAAAACGCAACTTTTCAGAAAATCTGCTGAAAACCATGAACATGATGGTGGAGGTAGATATTCTTTTAATCAAACAAATTGAACTGAAATATCTTTCGAAAATAAAAAAATTATTATATTTGTTGGCAGTTGACGGGCCTAAGGCTCCCAACGTGAGCCAACTGGCGAACGATATACAAACTTCACGAGCCACGGTGATGAATTACATTAAATATCTGGCCGATGCCAGACTGATTAACATGGTTTATCCCAAAGGAGAAGAATTCCCGAAGAAACCATCGAAAATCATGATGCATAACTCCAGCTTAATGTATTCCATCTATCCGGTAAAAGTAGAAGAGCAAGATGTGCTGGAAACCTTTTTTGTAAACTCTCTGTGGAAAGACCATAAAATCAATAAGGGGGATAAGAACATCTCTTTTCTGGTAGATGAAGTAATGCCGTTCAAGATTTGCGCCGAAGGCATGAAGATAAAGAACAACCCCAACGTGACCTACGCCCTGCACAAGGCGGAAATAGGACGGGGCAATCAGATTCCTCTATGGCTTCTCGGATTTTTATATTGACTTACGTGACTTTATTAACTTAATAAATTTGATTTAGTTATGACTAAACAGAAGAAATTCATTACTTGTGATGGTAACCAAGCTGCTGCACATATCTCGTATATGTTCTCTGAAGTAGCTGCCATCTATCCTATCACCCCTTCTTCTACAATGGCAGAATATGTAGACGAATGGGCTGCCGCTGGTCGTAAAAACATCTTTGGCGAAACAGTATTGGTACAGGAAATGCAATCAGAAGCCGGTGCAGCTGGTGCCGTTCACGGTTCTCTGCAGGCTGGTGCACTGACTACTACGTACACTGCTTCTCAAGGTTTGTTGCTGATGATTCCGAATATGTACAAGATTGCCGGTGAATTCCTGCCTTGCGTATTCCACGTATCAGCCCGTACACTGGCTTCTCATGCTCTCTGTATCTTCGGTGACCACCAAGACGTAATGTCTTGCCGTCAGACTGGCTTCGCTATGCTGGCCGAAGGTTCTGTACAGGAAGTAATGGACTTGGCTGGTGTAGCTCACCTGTCTACTATCAAGAGCCGTGTGCCGTTCGTAAACTTCTTCGACGGTTTCCGTACTTCTCACGAAATTCAGAAAATCGAAATGCTGGAGAACGAAGACCTCGCTCCGCTCATCGACCAGGAAGCATTGGCTGAATTCCGCGAACGTGCCTTGAATCCGATGAATCCGGTGGCTCGCGGTATGGCTGAAAACCCTGACCACTTCTTCCAACATCGTGAATCTTGCAACAATTTCTATGAGGCAGTTCCTGCTATCGTAGAAGAATACATGAACGAAATCTCTAAGATTACCGGCCGTAAATATGGTCTGTTCGACTACTATGGTGCTGAAGACGCAGAACGCGTAATCATCGCTATGGGTTCTGTAACAGAAGCTGCTCGCGAAGCCATCGACTACTTGGTAGCTCAAGGCGAAAAGGTAGGTTTGGTAGCTGTTCACTTGTATCGTCCGTTCTCTGCTAAGCACTTCCTAGCTGCCGTTCCTAAGACTGCCAAGACTATCGCTGTACTGGACCGTACAAAAGAACCGGGTGCTAACGGTGAACCGCTGTACCTCGATGTGAAAGACTGCTTCTACGGCGTAGAAAATGCTCCGGTTATCGTAGGCGGCCGTTATGGTTTGGGTTCAAAGGATACTACTCCTGCTCAGATTTTGGCTGTGTACAAGAATTTGGCTCTGCCTACTCCGAAGAATCACTTCACTATCGGTATCGTAGACGACGTTACCTTCACTTCACTTCCGCAGGAAGAAGAAATCGCACTGGGCGGCGAAGGTATGTTCGAAGCTAAATTCTATGGTTTGGGTGCAGACGGTACGGTAGGTGCTAACAAAAACTCTGTAAAGATTATCGGTGAAAATACCGACAAGCACTGCCAGGCATATTTCTCTTATGACTCTAAGAAATCTGGTGGTTTCACTTGTTCTCACTTGCGCTTCGGTGATACTCCGATTCGCTCTACTTACTTGGTAAATACTCCGAACTTCGTAGCTTGCCACGTACAGGCTTACCTGCACATGTACGATGTAACTCGTGGTTTGCGTAAGAACGGTTCTTTCTTGCTGAACACTATCTGGGAAGGCGAAGAACTGGCCAAGAACTTGCCGAACAAGGTGAAGAAATACTTCGCACAAAACAATATCACTGTTTACTATATCAACGCTACTCAGATTGCTCAGGAAATCGGTTTGGGCAACCGTACCAACACCATCCTGCAGTCTGCATTCTTCCGTATCACAGGCGTAATTCCTGTAGACTTGGCTGTAGAACAGATGAAGAAATTCATCGTGAAGTCTTACGGTAAGAAGGGTGAAGATGTGGTGAACAAGAACTACGCTGCCGTAGACCGTGGTGGTGAATACAAACAATTGGCTATCGACCCGGCATGGGCTAACCTGGAAGTGGAAGCTGCTGCTGAAAACAACGACCCGGCATTCATCAACGAAGTGGTTCGTCCGATTAACGCTCAAGACGGCGACTTGCTGCCCGTATCTGCATTCAAGGGTATCGAAGACGGTACATGGCACCAAGGTACTGCTAAGTACGAAAAACGTGGTGTAGCTGCTTTCGTTCCTGAATGGAATCCGGAAAACTGTATCCAATGTAACAAGTGTGCTTACGTTTGTCCTCACGCTGCTATCCGTCCGTTCGTACTCGATGCTGAAGAACAGAAGGGTGCTAACTTCACTCAACTGAAGGCTGTAGGTAAAGCATTCGACGGCATGACTTTCCGTATGCAGGTAGACGTTATGGACTGCTTGGGCTGCGGTAACTGTGTGGATGTATGTCCGGGTAACCCGAAGAAGGGTGGCAAGGCATTGTCTATGGTTCACCTGGAAAGCCAATTGGGTGAAGCTGCCAACTGGGAATACTGCGTAGAAAACGTGAAGACTAAACAACACTTGATTGATATCAAGGCTAACGTGAAGAATTCTCAGTTTGCTACTCCGCTGTTTGAGTTCTCTGGCGCTTGCTCTGGTTGTGGTGAAACTCCGTACGTGAAACTGATTTCTCAGTTGTTCGGCGACCGTGAAATGGTGGCTAACGCTACTGGATGTTCTTCTATCTACTCTGGTTCAGTTCCTTCTACTCCGTATACTAAGAACGAAAAGGGTCACGGTCCGGCTTGGGCTAACTCTCTGTTCGAAGACTTCTGCGAATTCGGTTTGGGTATGGAATTGGCTAATGAAAAGATGCGTGCCCGCATTGCCAAGGCTATGACAGAAGCTATCGCTGCAGAAGGTACTCCGGCTGAATACAAGGAAGTATTCCAGGCTTGGCTGGATAATTGCCTCGACGCTGACAAGACGAAGGAATTGGCTGAAAAGATTATCCCGATGGTAGAAGCTGCTGCTGACAAGTGTGCTAGCTGCAAGACTATCGCTGACTTGAAGCAATTCCTGGTAAAACGCAGCCAGTGGATTATCGGTGGTGACGGTGCTTCTTACGATATCGGTTACGGTGGTCTGGACCACGTAATTGCTTCTGGTAAGGACGTTAACATCTTGGTACTCGATACAGAGGTTTACTCTAACACAGGTGGTCAGTCTTCTAAGGCTACTCCGGTGGGTGCTATCGCTAAGTTTGCTGCTGCCGGTAAGCGCGTACGTAAGAAAGACCTCGGTCTGATGGCCACTACTTACGGTTATGTATATGTAGCTCAGATTGCTATGGGTGCTGACCAGGCTCAGACTCTGAAGGCTCTGCGTGAAGCAGAAGCTTATCCTGGACCGTCACTTATCATCGCTTACGCTCCGTGTATCAACCACGGTCTGAAAGCTGGTATGGGTAAGAGCCAGGCTGAAGAAGAAAAGGCTGTTAAGTGCGGTTACTGGCACTTGTGGCGCTACAACCCGGCTTTGGAAGCTGAAGGCAAGAATCCGTTCACACTGGATAGCAAAGAACCGGATTGGACAGGCTTCAAAGACTTCTTGAAGGGTGAAGTTCGCTACGCATCTGTAATGAAACAGTATCCTGCAGAAGCTGAACAACTGTTCGACGCAGCTGAAGAAAATGCTAAGTGGCGTTACAATAGCTACAAGCGTTTGGCTCGCGAAAATTGGGGTGCAGAAGTTGCTGAATAAGCATAAGAATACTCTATAAATACTATCTTACCCAAGTGTACGAATCTTCGTATGCTTGGGTAAGTTGTTTTAAAGGGTCAGCAAAAGAAAGCTGTAGATTAAGAAAACTCAACCTACAGAGAAAATTGTTGAAACCTA
>Reeses_p1__coassemble_610_pt1 | contig 20797 bp, 16 predicted proteins | sample Reeses_p1__metabat2_low_PE_008 | metagenome-assembled genome bin Reeses_p1 | reverse complement strand
CCGATTACCACCACATATTATTCTTCGTGATGATGATGGCATTCGTGGTGACTGTCGTGTGCAGCGCACCCCACGCCAGAGTCGGTAATCTGACCGTTGAGGTAAGCCGCAGCCACTTCCAGTACATCTCCTGCGCAGCCTCTTATCACCTTGATGTGATGCGCCGTGAGTACATTCAAGGCTCCCTGCCCCATATTGCCGGCCAACATTACACTGACTCCCATATTTTCCAGCACACCAGCAATGTTGGATTTACAGCCACACCCCTGCGGAGAAGGAATCATTTCGCTACTCAGAATCTGATTATCCTGGCCTACGGTCAAAATGGTATAATACTCGCAGTGGCCAAAATGATTATCCACCGCCTTGTCGCGTGTAGGAATTGCTATCTTCATCATAATTTCTCTTGTATTTAAATGATTAGTATTGACACTTATTTCTTCGGAGCCGCAAGCCGGACAGAGGGGTTTGCGGATCTTGAGCGCAGGGTGGATATTATTGAACACAAAGCCGCATTCTTCACAATGAAACCACTCACTGTCGGTATACACCACTCCGCCTTCTATCATCAGGGGCACTCCACGAACCAATGCCTGGGCTATCTTTTGCCTGGCACTGACGTAAATCCGGCTCAATGTGGGGCGCGACACTCCCATCAACGCAGAAGCCTCCTGCTGAGTATGCATTTCGTAATCACATAAACGTATCGCTTCGTACTCCTCGAAGTGCAGACTCACAGCATCCTTGCTGTATCGGCTCGACACTACCGGCTTAAATCCTGATACTGAGGGCATATCTCCTACTTTACGAATATTCTTAGGACGTGGTGACATACTGTTTTCTATTTTTCGGATGCAAAGATAATGAACATATGTTCAAAACAAAAATAATCCGTAACTATTTTCTTAAGGATAGTCCCCTACCGCATACCCCCAAAAAAATACCGACTCACTTGCACCCAAGCGAATCGGTATTATTCTTTTTTCGGAAACCAATAGTTCTTACTTATCCCAAATAAGATTTGAGCAATTTGCTACGATTACTTTGTCTTAATCTTCTAATAGCTTTTTCTTTAATCTGACGAACGCGCTCACGAGTGAGTCCAAATTTGTCGCCGATTTCCTCCAATGTCATTTCCTGTCGTCCGATACCGAAAAACATCTGAATAATTTCTTTTTCGCGATCGGTCAGCGTAGAAAGTGCTCTATCAATTTCCCTCGCAAGAGACTCGTTCACTAAAGAGCGGTCAGCCATAGGAGAATCATCGTTTACCAACACATCCAGCAAGCTGTTGTCTTCTCCTTCCACAAACGGGGCATCTACGGAAATGTGACGTCCGGACACCTTGAGTGTATCAGAGATTTTGTCAACAGGGATTTCCAGTTCATCTGCCAGCTCTTCGGGCGACGGGCGACGTTCGTTCTCTTGCTCGAATTTAGAGAAAGCCTTGCTGATTTTATTCAGCGAGCCTACCTGATTCAAGGGCAGACGCACGATACGCGATTGCTCGGCCAATGCCTGCAGAATGGACTGACGTATCCACCACACTGCATAACTGATAAACTTAAAACCACGTGTTTCATCAAACTTTTCGGCAGCCTTAATCAGTCCTAAATTGCCCTCGTTAATCAAGTCGGGCAAACTCAATCCCTGGTTTTGGTACTGCTTGGCTACGGATACAACGAAACGCAGATTGGCACGTGTAAGTTTCTCTAAAGCAATACGGTCGCCCTTGCGGATGCGTTGAGCGAGTTCCACTTCCTCTTCGACGGTAATGAGGTCTTCGCGACCGATTTCCTGCAAATACTTGTCGAGAGAAGCGCTCTCTCTGTTAGTGATACTTTTGGTAATTTTTAGTTGTCTCATTCTTCTAAAACAGATTTGGGTACAAAGTTACTACAAATTATTTTCATAGGCATCAATTCTAAGCAACTTTTTTTCATTTTTCTATATAACAAGAAGAGTGTCGGCAAAGATTATTGTCGACACTCTATTTCGCCATCATTGGCATTTCTTACAATCTATTTACCTTCCCTGTCATCCTTATCTTATTCCTGTGCAAGGTCTACTGCATAGCTGGCCCGCTTACCAGAGGGGAACATACCTGTGATGAACAATACCTGCTCTGGTGTACGTGAAGCCTCCTTCATCACCTGTTCCATATCGTCTGTAGTCTTCATAGGCTGTCCGTTGGCTTTCAGAATAATGAATCCTTTACGGATACCGGCATCCGCCATCTTTCCCTTTGACACACCCGTCACTTCCAATCCGTAACCCAAATTGAGCTGATGCTTCAGTTCGTCGGATATAGGCTTGAAGGCAGCTCCCAGCAGATCCATACCGGCATCTTTCACCACCTTGGTAGTGCCTTGCTCGTTTTTCAAGGTTATGGTAAAGTTCTTTTCTTTCTTATTACGGATTACCGTCAGCTTCACCTTGTCGCCCGGACGATGCTTAGCCAAGATTTCCTGCAAGTCGGCAAACTTATGTATTTTCTTGCCTTCCAAATGAGTAATCACGTCGTTTTCCTGCAATACACCGGCAGCAGAACCGCCTTCTACCACTTCGGCCACAAAGATACCTTCTTTCACGCCCAGTTCATCGGCTTTCTTTTTCAGTTCCTCTATCAGACGTTCATCCATCTGCAAGTCGGTAGCCAAATCTCTACCCTTGATGCCGAGCAATGCACGCTGCACGGTGCCGTATTGCTTCAAGTCGGACACCACCTTGGTCATGATGCTGGTAGGGATGGCAAAGCCGTAGCCCGAATAAGCACCGGTAGGAGAATACAGCATGGCATTGATACCTATCAGTTCGCCGCGGGCATTGACCAATGCGCCTCCACTGTTGCCTTGATTAATGGCTGCGTCGGTCTGAATGAACGACTGGATATTGGCAGCCTGTCCGTTGGCAGCCATTCCGCCGATAGCACGAGCCTTGGCGCTGACGATACCAGCGGTAACCGTAGAATTCAGATTGAAAGGATTTCCCACAGCCAGTACCCATTCACCTACCTTCAGGTCGTCGGAGTTGCCCACCGGCACCGTAGGGAAATCATCGCCGCTAATCTTCAGCAGGGCCAGGTCGGTGCTGGGGTCGGTTCCTATAATGCGTCCTTTCAGTTCGCGGTCGTCGTTCAGCTTCACGGTTATTTCATCGGCTCCTTCCACCACGTGGTTATTGGTTACGATATAGCCGTCTTTAGAGATGATGACGCCCGAACCGAAGCCCACGCGCGGCTGCGTCTGCACCTGTCGCTGACGACCACGGCCGTCGCCAAAAAAGAAATCAAAGATATCGGGCTGCGTCTCGATGGTCTGCACTTTGCTGAGCTGTGTGGCACGGATATGCACCACGGCATGTACGGACAACTCGGCCGCCTGAGTCAAATCTACCGGTTGCAAGTCGGTGGCGCTGAAGGCAGCCAGACGCACGTCTGGATTCTGCTGAAACATTTCGTTGAATGATGCGGAAGCAGATGCATCTTCGCGCTGCAATAATTTATACGTGGTAATACCTGCAACTCCTGAACTCAAGAGTACCACTGCGGCTACTCCTAAGATGTTTCTTGTTGTCTGTTTCATACGCTTTCTATCGTTAATTTGTTAATATTCGAGTTTTGTTTAACATTTCGACGTTAAAATAACGACAAAAAACGTTCGGTTATTCCGCTTGTCACCTTTTTTTGTTGTCTTTTAACAGAGAACATTTTGAGCTTAACAGCGATTAACGGCAGCAACTGACAAATTAGCATTTATGCACGCATACTGACATGTTAAAATCTGTGGGCTGGCAGAGAGGTGCCATAATAAGGATTTCGGTCGGTAGTCATAATCTTCTCATCCTTATTTATATAAGGCAGGATGCGAGTGGCAAAGAGCAGACGTCCCAGGTTGAAGGCATCGAAGCAGTCGTCGGTAGCCACCAGCGAACTGATGTGCACATCGCCCTGCGAATGGATAAATCGTCCGTGTCCGATATAGATACCCACGTGCGATATGCCGGGTTTTTGTCCGTCGGATGCAGGCTTTCTGCCAAAGAATATCAAGTCGCCCGGTTCCAGATTCGAGAAATCGGGGGCGATGTCTATATGCTGCCCCACGTAAGCCTGCTGCGAGGCATCGCGCGGCAAGATTACATCGTGCATAAAAAACACGGTCCGCACCAGGCCGCTGCAGTCCATACCCTTAGACGATGTACCTGCCCACAGATAGGGCACTCCCATCAAGGTGTGTGCGGTGGCCAAGATGGCATCGGCATCCAGCCGCAGTGCTTTACGCCAGCGATGTTCGGGTCTGGCTATCCGCTTTTCGATGTACCCCATCCGCCCGTCCGGGTAACTCACGCGGTAGAAAGAGCCCTTGCTGCCCTCCCACTTCAAACGGTCACCGGCTACCACGTCGGATACGGGCTGTGCCTTGCTGGAAGGTTTGGTATAGACCGAACCATAATGGGCCGTCACCACGATTTTCTCTGCCTTGTTCCATGCCTCCAGCTGGCTGCGACTGACGCAGCACACCCCTACCCGATGCACCCATCCCTGGTATTCATCGGGCAGCTGCACCCGATACCAGCCCTCTTGCTGCAGCACACGCACGGGCATACCCAGCAGTCCCTGGGTGATCATCTCGGAGGTGAAATCGGGCTTCGAGCGAAGGTTGGCCACCGACACATTTACAATGCCATACACGGCTTCACACGCGCCGCCTGTTCCTTCTGCCGTCTGGGCAGCCAACGAAAATGCCGACAGCCATCCAGCCATCCATACCATGAGCAGCATACGGATGCTTCTATGGGCAATTTTTGTTTTCATATCTTCCAGATGTTTACACTATGATTTTTTTCTGATAACTAATACGAAGCTGCCTGTGTGGTGTGTATAGCTGCACACCGGGAGCGCCTCTACAAATCCTTCACCAGCACCTTCCGCGCACTGGAGTAATACTCGTCACGCGCTTTCAGCAAGGCCTTCCATTCATCGCCAAACTCCTGCTCACGGTCCACCTTGAAATCTTCCGAGCCGTGCGTATACAGCCGGTCTAGCAGCACAGCTATACTCAACTGATTGATGTCCAACGATGGCTGATAAGCGATGTATTCTTCATCGGTCACCACCTCGTGCAGCAGTTCCACCTCTTGCAGTTCGTAGAGCATCTGCTGCGTCAGCCGGATAGGAATCTGACACACCTCAGACAAATCCTCGGCGGTATACGGCCGTTCGCCACGAGCAAAGCGCTTGGTGATGAGCGACATCAGCATAATGGCCACAAAATCGCAGTAACGGCGGCTGATGTTGCGCGTATCCTTATCGAAACTAAAGCTGCGGATATTCTGTCCGGCATAGGTCAATTCGGCCCCAAAGAGGCAGATGGTCCAGGATATCTGCAGCCACAGTAAGAACAGAGGCAACGCTGCAAAACTTCCGTAAATGGCATTGTAGCGCGACACCCACACCTGGCTGCTGATATACAGAAACTGAAACGCCTGATGAGCCGTACCGGCCAGTATACCCGAAATCAAGGCATGCTTGAATTTCACTTTGGTATTGGGCATAAACAGATACAAGGCGGTAAACATACACCAGGTAAGCACGAAGGGAATGAGGCGGATAAGGAATTTCACGATGGGGGCCAGCAGCGTAAAATCTTCGATATTCTTCAGCATGGTGCTCATAAAGATGGAGAGTCCGCCCGACACTACCAGCAGCAGGGGCATCAGCAGCAGCATGGAGAAGTAATCCGTAATCTTGCGATACATGGTGCGTGCCTTCTTTACCTGCCAGATGCGATTGAAAGTCACCTCCATGTTATTTATCAGAATCAGTACCGACCACAACAGCATGATGATACCCACCCCGATAAACACCCCGCTCTTGGCCTGCGAGAGATAGGAATCTACAAAGAGCAGAATCGTTTCCGTGGCTTGTGTAGGTCCGCCGAACCCACTGATTATCTGGCTTTCCAGCAGATTGTCCAATCCGAATCCGCGCGCTATGGCAAACAGGATGGCCAAAATGGGCACAATGGCCAGCAGCGTGCTGTAGGTCAGTGCAGAAGCCTTGTTTACGATGCGGTCTTGCGTAAACCGGCTGATGCATACATAGATGGTCTTGATGATAGTATAGACAGAAAAAGTGGTTTTGGTTACTTCATCTTCGGTGATGCGCCAGATGTCGTACGTCAGAAATTTCCAGAAGGCAGCTATGCGTTTGTTCATAAGACAGAGTATTACAAGAAAAAAAAGCAGTAAGTCTGTAAGCCGGGTTCTGTTCCTCCCGTTACCGGGAGGTGCCTGTCATTTATCTGAGCCTGATGTCACCATCACACTTTAGCGGTCCACCCTCCGACGTGGAGCGAGCAGCTCTCCTTAATGCCGGTATACATGACCTTACAACTCCCAAGACGCACAGCCCTTGTGTCGCCACAAGACTGGTGGGCTCTTACCCCACCTTCTCACCCTTACTCCGCCGAAACGGAGCGGTTCTTTTCTTCTACGTTACTCCACCCTCGCGGACAGCTTTCTGTTAGGAAGTGGGATGCTCTGTGTTGCCCGGACTTTCCTCATACGCACATGGCGCAAGCGACAAGCCGACCTACTGCTTTTTTCGTCGGCAAAGATAAGAAAAAATATTCAGAAGCCGTTTAGAAAAGCTGTTTAAAATTTATTCAGGAAGTCTGTTCTATACGCAGAGCATGTATCCCCACGGAGGAGGGAGTCACCGCTGAAGCTGCGCTATGCCCTCCCGAATGTAGGGCCGCTCCAGGTCGTGGGGCTTCAGGCAGCAGGCATCGCACAACAGCAGGTCGATGTCTAGCCGCACTATTTCCTGCGCCTTGTCTTCCGGTAGCCGGCCGGCTTTGCGCTCTATATCCTTGAGCAGCGATTTCACTTGTGCAGGCGACAGGGAAGAAGAGAATCGCCCCACTTGGTTGGAAAATTTATCGCGACGATGAAAGTACAAGGGTTCTGTCTCCACCTCGGCAGAGAAGCAGATGCCGGGGAAACTGGCTTGCAGCAGACGGCGGGCCAATGCCATGTGCTCCGTCCGCTGCCAATTGCTTCCTATACCGATGGTGTATACCATATCACGCACCTCTCTCTCTTTTTTTTACAAAATCAGTTTGACAGGAGAAAGGGTGGTTAGTTGAACAGTTCATCCAGCCCGCTTACCGGCTCGTCCATGGGTACTGCCTCACCCTCTACCGTCTCTTTGCAGGGGTCGTAGTCTTCGGGCAGCTGGAAGGTCTCTTCGATGTCGTAGCCCAGCGACTTGTCGGCATACACTTTATTCATATAGTCGGTCCAGATGGGCAACGCCATGGAAGCCCCCTGTCCGTAATACATGCGGTCGAAATGGATGTCGCGGTCTTCGCCGCCCACCCAGCAGCCCGACACGAGCGAAGGCGTAAAGCCCATGAACCATCCGTCGGCATTATAATTGGTGGTACCGGTTTTGCCGCCCATATCTGCTTTGAAGCCCAAGCGACGCACGCGTCCGCCCGTACCTTCATTGATTACCGAGCGCAGCATCACCAGCATCTTATAGGCACTCTGCGCGCTGATTACCTCGTTCATTTCGGGGGTAAAGTTGGCCAGCACATTGCCCTCATTATCCTCGATGCGTGTCACGAAGAGCGGAGCCACCCGGATACCCTTGTTGGGGAACGCCGTATAGGCACTGACCATCTCGCCTACGGATATTTCGCAGGGGCCCAAACAGAGCGATACGGAAGGTACGATTTCACGGTTGCGCACGCCGAAGCTCTGCACCAGACGCTTCAGTTCGTAAGGATTGAGTTTACTCATAAGATAGGCCGTAATCCAGTTGTCCGAGTTGGAGAGTCCCCACTTCACGGTCACCATCTCGCCTATGCGCTTATTGTTGGCATTGCGCGGAGTCCAGGGTTTACCGTTCTCGTCTATCAGCGTGTACTGCACGTGGCGCACGGGGTCGCACGGCGAGAATCCATTCTCCATGGCCTGCGCATACACATAAGGCTTCATGGTAGAGCCTATCTGGCGGCGTCCCACCATGGCCATGTCGTACTTGAAGTAGTGATAGTTGGGTCCGCCCACATAAGCCTTCACATGACCGTTGCGGGGGTCCATCGACATAAATCCTGCCCGCAGATAGAACTTATAGTATCGGATAGAGTCCATCGGTGTAAGTACGGTATCCTTCTCTCCTTCCCAGCTGAACACCGACATATCTACCGGCGTATTGAAAGCCTTTCGGATCTCGGCCTCGGTAGCACCTGCCTTCTTCATCAGCCGGTAGCGGTCGCTCTGTCGCATGTTGCGGTCCAGAATCTCGTCCACCTGCTCCTGTGTCAGGCGGAAGGTATAAGGTGCCTTCTTCGCCCCTTTCTTCTCGCGGAAGAAGTGCTTCTGCAGTTCCTTCAGATGGTTGGTCACCGCCTCTTCGGCATACTGCTGCATGCGCGAGTCGATGGTGGTATAAATTTTCAGCCCGTCGGTATAGAGGTTATACTTGTCGCCGTTGCGCTTACGGTTCTTTTCGCACCAGCCAAAGAGGGGGTTCGTTTCCCAATCGAGCGAGTCTTCGTAGAACTTCTGCATCTGCCATCCGCGATAATTGGCTTTTTCGGGCTTCTTGGCGGTAAGCACGCCGCGCAGGTATTCGCGGAAGTAGGTAGCCATACCCTCGTTGTGGTCCACCTTGTGATACACCAGCTTCAAGGGCGTTTGCTGCAGCGAGTCGCATTCGGCAGCGGTGATGTATCCCGCCTTGCGCATTTGGTCCAGCACCACGTTGCGGCGGCCGCGCGTGCGTTCGTTGCGTCGCAGCGGGTTGAAGTACGAGGGATTCTTGCACATGCCCACCAGGGTGGCAGCTTCTTCTATCTTCAGGTCGCGCGGTTCGCAGCCAAAGTAGGTGTAGGCTGCCGTCTTGATGCCTACGGCATTGTTCAGAAAGTCGAACTTATTGAGATACATCGTAAGAATCTCTTCCTTGGTATACTGACGCTCCAGCTTCACAGCTATCACCCACTCGATGGGTTTCTGACAGAGGCGTTCCAGCATGTTGTCGGCCCCGGGCGAATAAAGCTGCTTGGAAAGCTGCTGGGTGATGGTACTTCCACCGCCGGCATGTTTCTGCATCAGCACGCCACGCTTCACCACGGCTCTGAACAGGGCCTTGGCATCGATGCCCGAGTGCTCGGCAAAGCGCACATCTTCGGTAGCTATCAGGGCATTGATAAGATAGGGCGAGAGGTCTTGATAGCCCACGTATACACGATTCTCCTTGCTGAAGGAGTAAGTGCCCAGCACCTTACCGTCGGCCGAAAACACCTGCGTAGCAAATTTATAATTGGGATTTTCCAAATCTTCCACCGGCGGCATATAGCCTATCCATCCCTGGGCAATGCCCCAAAACAGACCTACGGCACAGAGGATGCCTGCCAGCAACAATACCCAAAGGGCGATAACAAATTTCTTTATCATGATTCTCTTTTCGTTCTCTTTTTTAGTTAGATTTCAGTTATGTAAGATGCAAGAAACGGAAACGTAACAACTTCTTCATCTATGTGGGTACAAAGATACGAAATTATTTGCAGAAGTGCCTTGGTTATCGGCAGGATTTTACGGGATTAATTGGTTAAAATCTTCATTTTCTTTCACTTACACCGAATTTCATAACGCTGAAAACGGGCGTGGCAGAAAAAAAGGAAGGACAACCCTCACGGACTATCCTTCCCGGTCTCTTAATATGTACAAAAACCTTAAAACGAGATTCAACAAACCTCGCGGCTCATTCAAATCTCAGCACATCACAGCTTCGAGGTAATTCATACACCCAAAGCGTTCTTATTTCTCCTATTGTTTAATTAAAAATGTCTTTATCATTACCATCAGGGGCAAAGAAAATCAAATAACCGATACCGTGCGAATATCGGGCACAAGTTTTAAGTCTTTTTAAGTTTGAAGCCATTCCCCCTTCACCACCCGCTCGATTCATTTTCTTTTACAGCGTCACCTACCTGCCCCATTTTTCCAAGCAATGACAGTAGTGACGATAGTGACGATAATGACAATAAAAATGGAGTCCACCTGTGTTTTTCGACTGCAGAGTGGCTATAAAAAATTACTGTATATAATATTTACTATATATATAAATATATATATATATATTTATATATATAGTAACCTCTAAATAGAGGGAGGCGTCGAAGAGAGGGGGTGCCATTTTTATTGTCACTATCGTCACTATTGTCACCGCTATCAGTCTCTGATGAAAACTATTAGGATATGAAAAGTTTTCGCCAAAAACCCTTATTATGAGATTTTTCTTTTACAAATACGAGAATCGGCCTACTCTCCCCGCTCCGCCCCGAACAACACCCCGCCACCAACCATCCATACTAATGCGCAGGCAGGCATCGGGCAGCGGCGGTGCAGGAAAACGGAAAGCCCAGCCAGCCGTCCATAGAGGCACACAGGCAGACATCGGGGCAGATAACCATACGAATGCACAGGCAGACGCCTATGCAGACGCTCATAGAGGCGCTGAGACGAACGAATAACTTTACTGCAAGGAAATCTATGCCTTGCCGCCTTAAAAGCTAAGCAAGGCACGCTATGGGCGAAACTCGCAGCCACGGAGACAACTGATACTCTTCCGGATGCAAACTACGGTTATCAATATACGTTTTTTGAATTTCATGGCCGTTTTTACAAAATAGTACATACGAAATGTACGATTTTGTACACTGCTACGAATAGATATACCCAAAAAAAACGAGATTTACGAAGAGGGGAAAAGAAAAACGCAACAAAGTATTAAATCCAAGTAAACTACTCGATACAACACTTTGTTGCGCAATAAAAAAACAATTCCGTGTCCGGATAGTGGAGCGTATGAGACTCGAACTCATCACCTCGACACTGCCAGTGTCGCGCTCTAGCCAGATGAGCTAACGCCCCGTTTCAGCGCCTCAAAAACTCAGTTTTTATAGCCCTTTGTTTTTTTGACGGTGCAAATATAATGCATATTTCTGAAATAATTGCTATTTTTGCGAAGAAATTTTCAAAATTATGCTGATTTTTAATACTACCTACCATGTGGAAGCCGATCAGGAGAAGTATTTTCTGATCTGGATGCAGGAAGTTTACCTGCCCGAAATAGAGAAAGACGGAAAGTTGAAGTCGCCCCGCATACTGCGCGTGCTGAGTCATCGAGAAGAAGGAAGTTCCTGCTTCTCAGTACAGTTCGAAGTGGAAGATTCTGCCACTCTACACCAGTGGCACACCCGCCAGGGCGTGCACCTCAACGAAGAATTACTGAAGATGTTTAAAGATAAGGTGGTGGGATTTCCCACGTTGATGGAGGTGTTGGTGTGATACAGCCGGTAAAAGAAAAAATTATCCTGGGCATCGACCCCGGTACCAACATCATGGGCTATGGCCTGCTGCGCGTGGCAGGCACTAAGCCCGAACTGATAGCCATGGGCGTGATAGACCTTCGCAAGTTCAAAGACCCTTATCTGAAACTGCGCCACATCCACGAGCGGGTGCTGAGCATCATAGAGAGTTTTCTGCCCGATGAGCTGGCCATCGAAGCCCCTTTCTTCGGAAAGAACGTGCAGTCTATGCTGAAATTGGGCAGGGCGCAGGGGGTGGCCATTGCCACGGCCCTCAGCCGGGATATTCCCATAGCTGAATATGCGCCGCTGAAAATCAAGATGGCCATCACCGGCAACGGACAGGCCTCGAAAGAGCAGGTGGCCGATATGCTGCAACGTATCTTGCGGTTCTCCAAGGACGATATGCCGGCCTTTATGGATGCCACCGATGCGCTGGCAGCTGCCTATTGTCATTTTCTGCAAATGGGGCGCCCCACCCTGGAAAAGGGCTATAACAGCTGGAAGGATTTCATTGCCCGTAATCCGGACAAGGTGCGCTGAGAAGAGCTGCTAGCCCCACGGACAAAAATGCACCGCGCTTACCTGAAGAAACTGCCAGACGAGATTACCCACCGCCTGGAGCTGCACCGGCGCGCCAGCTATCCTTCCAGACAGGCTTCTATATCCCGGTCGCTCAGTTCATAGTTCACCAGGTCGCCCGAAAAATACTTGTCGTACGAAGCCATATCTACCAGTCCGTGACCGGAAAGATTGAACAAGATAACCTGCTCTTCACCCGTAGCCTTGCAGCGGTTGGCCTCACGGATGGCCGCAGCGATGGCGTGGCAGGATTCCGGCGCAGGAATAATGCCTTCGACCCGGGCAAAGAGCACACCGGCATCGAACGATTCCAACTGCTGAATATCGACTGCTTCCATCAAGTTGTCCTTCAGCAGCTGCGACACGATGACCCCTGCACCGTGATAACGTAATCCGCCGGCATGGATATTGGCCGGGGCAAAAGTATGCCCTAACGAGAACATAGGAAGCAAGGGGGTGTACCCAGCCTCATCGCCGAAATCATAGCAGAACCTACCCCGGGTAAGCTTAGGGCAAGAGGCCGGCTCGGCAGCCACAAAACGGGTGCACTTACCCTCCAGGATGTTATGGCGCATAAAGGGGAAGGCCACACCGGCAAAATTAGACCCTCCACCGAAACAAGCCACCACCACATCGGGGTATTCACCGGCCAGCGCCATCTGCTTCTCGGCCTCCAGCCCGATGACCGTCTGATGCAAGGCTACGTGGCTCATTACCGACCCCAGGGTATACTTACAGTTGGGCGTGGTGCGGGCCAGTTCGATGGCTTCGGATATGGCCGTACCCAGCGAGCCCTGATGATTGGGATGGGCCGTGAGCACATCTTTCCCGGCCCGCGTAGACATGGAAGGCGAAGGAGTGACCTGCGCACCGAAGGTCTGCATCACACTGCGGCGATAGGGCTTCTGCTCGTAACTGATTTTCACCTGGTAAACGGCCGCTTCCAGCCCGAACAGACGCGCGGCATAGGCCATCGAAGCTCCCCACTGCCCGGCTCCCGTCTCGGTGGTGACGTGCGTTACCCCCTCCTGCTTACAGTAATAGGCCTGCGGAAGGGCAGAATTCAGCTTGTGCGAACCCATGGGGCTGACGCTCTCGTTCTTAAAATAAATATGCGCCGGTGTGCCCAACGCCTGCTCCAGCCCATAAGCACGCACCAAAGGAGTGCTGCGGTAATATTTATACATTTCGCGCACTTCTTCGGGAATCTCTATCCAGGCGTCTGTCTGGTTCAGCTCTTGCTTGCTGCACGCTTCAGAAAAGATGGGATACATATCTTCCGGAGTCAGCGGCTGCCGGGTAACCGCATTCAGCGGAGGCAACGGTTTATTCACCATATCCGCTTGTATGTTATACCAGTATCGGGGTATTTCGTCCTCGGGCAGGAGGAATCTTTTTGTCTTGTTGTTCATGGCTTCTGTAGTATTTTTATCGTTATATCCTTAAATAGATTATCAAATTGCCACACGTGGTGGCAGCAAATATATGCTTTATATTTAAATATAAAAAATGTTTTTGTGATATTTTGTTGTCAGCATGAAATTAATTCAGAAATAATTTGCATATTTGCTTCTGAAAATCTGATAAAATAGTAGTATATGAGAAAATACAGCTGGATGATAATGTGTGTGGCGACGTATATACTTAGTGCCTGCGCAGGTTCTCAGAAAGAAAGAGAGGCTTCGAGAGAAGCTTTCATGCAAGACAGTATCCGCAGAACGGAGCCTCAACGCATGCAGGTGTCCGAAACCACAGCCGAGGTTACCTTCCGCGGAAAGAAATACGAGTCGGTGGTGGTACGCAGACCCGACGACTCGCTGCCGCTGGTCACCAACAGTCAGGGCGAGAGGTTTGTGGACAACCGCATCACGCTGACCCTTACCCATAAAGGGAAGACCATCCTTCACCGGGTGTTTACCAAAGAATCGTTTGCCACACTGGTAGACGCCAAATTTATGAAATATGCCATACTCGAAGGAGTGGTGCTAGATGAGCCCTCTGACCAAGGAGTGGTCTATGCAGCCAGCGTGGGCTATCCGCAGAGCGACCTCTACGTGCCCCTGCGCATCACGGTGAGTGCCGACGGAAAAGTATCGATGGACAAGGAAGAGCTGATGGAAGACTGGCACGAGCCCGGAAAGCCTTGACGCAGCTGCCCCCACGTATACCAAGAATAAAAGGAATATTCCCGATTGTTTCCAGATTTACAGGTTAACTTCGCCGCCATGAAGATACTGATTATTGAAGATGAACAGGAGCTGAGGGATACGATTCGCACGTCGCTCCTGAAAGAAAAATTTGTAGTAGAGACCGCAGCCGACTATCCTTCGGCACTCGACAAGGTAAACGACTACGATTACGACTGCATCTTGCTGGATATCATGCTGCCCGGCGGAAGCGGACTGGATGTGCTGCGCGAACTGAAAAGGCTGCGACGCAGCGACAGTGTGCTGATTATATCGGCCAAAGATTCGCTGGACGACAAGGTAGACGGACTGGAACTGGGGGCCGACGATTATCTTACCAAACCCTTTCACCTGGCAGAACTCAATGCACGCGTAAAATCGCTGATTCGCCGCCGACAAGCGAAAGGCGACGTGAGCATAGCCATAGGAAACCTGCTGTGCTACCCCGATACGCGAACGGTAACGGTGAACGGACAAGCGCTGCAGCTGAACCGGAAAGAATTCGACCTGCTCTACCATTTTATAGTGAACCCCAACCGGGTAATCAATAAGATGAGCCTGGCAGAATCGGTATGGGGCGACCATATAGACCAGGCAGATTCGATGGACTTCATCTACTCGCAAGTAAAGAATCTGCGCAAAAAGCTAAAACAAGCCGAAGCATCGGTAGAACTGAAGGCCGTCTACGGATTTGGCTATAAACTGACAGCTTTATGAAACTGCTGCATTACACATACCGACAGCTCTCGCTGCTGCTGATGGCATTGATGGCAGTATGGGGAGTGCTGTTCTACTATGCCATCGTAGATGAAGTGCTCGACGAAACAGACGACACGCTGGAGAATTATAGCGACATTCTGATAAACAGTGTGCTCTACGACCCCTCCCTGCTCCATTCGCAAGGGTCGCTGATGTCGCCTTACACCTTTCGCCCCATCTCTGAGGAAGAAGGACAAAACTACCGCACCGTGTTCTACGACTCTACCGTATATATAGAAATAGAAGATGAAGACGAACCGGTGCGGGTGATGCGCACCGCCTTCAGAATGCCCGACGGACAATACTACGAACTGACCCTGATGATTTCTGTACTGGAGCGCGAAGACATGATGGAGGCCGTATTGGGCTATGTGGCAGCACTATTCATACTGTTTCTGGCCGCTACCTCCATCGGTATCCCACTGATTCTGCAGCGGGTATTCAGTCCGCTGCACCGACTGCTGCAATGGCTCCAGCAGCTGGAACCAGACAAAGAGGTGCCGCCGCTGCAACATTCTACTGACATCCGCGAATTCCGCCAACTCAGCGAAGCGGCCATAGAAATGGGAAATCGCAGCCATAAAGCCTACGAAGAGCAAAAACAGTTTATAGAAAATGCCTCGCACGAGCTGCAGACTCCCCTGGCCATAGCAAGGGGAAAGGTGGAGCTGCTGGCCGAAAGCGAATCGCTAAACGAACAGCAGATGAAAGAACTGGATGCCATTTACACTACCCTGGGCAGAGCGGTGAAGCTGAACAAATCGCTGCTGCTGCTGTCGCGCATTGAGAACGGGCAGTACGCATCAGAAACAGAAGATATAAACGTAGACCAAATGCTGGATGAAGTCTTGCCCGACCTGCTGGATATCTATGAACATAAGCATCTGCTAGTGGAACGCCGGAAAACCGACGAGGCTTTTGTGATACACTGTAACCCTATGCTGGCACAAATGCTGCTCACCAACCTCATAAAAAATGCCTTGCTACACAGCCCGGAGAAAGGGGTAATCGGCATACTCACCTCTCATCGCTCTCTCCAACTGAGCAATAGCGGAACGGAGCCATTGGACCAGGAAAAGCTGTTTCAGCGATTCTATCATAAGGTAGAGGGAAAGAAAGACTCTACCGGACTGGGATTGGCCATCGCACGAAGCATAGCCCTTTCAGCAGGATTACAGCTGACATACAGCTGGAAAGATGGCACACATGTATTCAGCCTCGCAGGCTAAAGAACCGGCAAGGATGGTTAAACAATGTAAAAAAAGTGCGCTTTTGCCCGAATTCCCAAATCTTTCCCAATTCTCTGTCGTTATTTGTAATGTAATTCAGATGAAATTTATTCACTTTTAAAAAACAAGAACGATTATGAAAAAAGTATTGGTAGTATTCGCAGCAATTTTTGCTTGTATTCAATTCTCTATGGCAGGTGATGTAATAACCCAGGACGTGATGCAGCTGCCACTCACCGCACGTAACTTCATCAACCGGTATTTCACCAATCCGCAAGTGTCTTACATCAAGATAGAAAGTGAAATCCTTCAATCAAAGAAATATGAAGTAACCCTATCCGACCGCACGGAATTGGAATTCGACAGCAAAGGCAACTGGCTGGAAGTAGACTGCAAGAAAACGGCCGTTCCTGCCGCACTGGTGCCCAACTTTGCCAAAAAATATGTGGAGGCTAATTTCCCCGGACAAATCATTACCAAAATTGAGAACAAGCGCGGCATCGAAATAGAACTAGCCAATAACCTCTCTTTCCGCTTCAACAAGAAAGGGAAACTGGTGGAAATGGATGACTGATGCCTATTACATCGGATGATAATCTTTCGCCAATCCGCCCTCGCTGGTCTCTTTGTAGAGCGACGGAAGATCGTTGCCGGTCTCTTTCATCACCGCTACCACCTTATCGAACGACACCCGGTGACGTCCGTCGGTAAACGAAGAATACAGATTGGCATCCAGCGCACGGGCGGCTGCATAAGCATTGCGCTCGATGCAAGGAATCTGAACCAAACCGCATACAGGGTCGCACGTCATACCTAAATGATGCTCCAACCCCATCTCGGCTGCATATTCTATCTGCGACGGACTTCCTCCGAACAGCTGATTGGCTGCTGCCGATGCCATGGAACAAGCGGTACCTACTTCGGCCTGGCACCCAGCTTCGGCACCCGAAATAGAAGCATTCTGCTTCACGATGTTCCCGATAAGTCCGGCCGTGGCCAGCGCACGCAAGATACGCGTATCGGTAAACTCACGACTCTTCTGCAGGTGATAAAGCACAGCCGGCACCACACCACACGAGCCACACGTAGGAGCCGTAACGATAACCCCTCCCGAGGCATTCTCTTCGCTCACCGCCAAGGCATAGGCAAAAACCAATCCGCGGCTTTGCAGCGAAGCCTTGTAACCGCTGGCACGGATGTGATACGTGGAAGCCTTCCGGCGAAGATTCAACGGCCCCGGCAGAACGCCTTCATTGTCCAAACCACGGACGATGGAGGCTTTCATGGTTTTCCACACTTCGGCCAGATAATCCCACACGTCACTGTCTTCGCATTCCTTTACATATTCCCAATAGCTGCGTCCGGTACGTTCGCACCACTGCTGTATGTCGGTAAGATGAGTCAGTTCGTATACATCCGGCGTATTGACCGAACCAAGCCCATCGTTTTCTTCTGCCAAAGCCCCGCCACCGACACTGAACACCGTCCACGGATCGATGGACGCCCCTTCGGATGTGAGCGCTTCGAACTTCATGCCATTAGGATGGAAGGGCAGGAAGATTTTAGGTTGCCACACAATTTCTACCGGAGCCACCGGCTGCAGTGTTTCCGTGATAGCCACGTTGGTCATATGTCCCTTTCCGGTGGCTGCCAAACTGCCGTAAAGAGTCACCCGAAAAGCAGCTGCTTCGGGATGCCGGCTTAAATAAATTTCGGCCGCCTTGCGCGGGCCCATAGTATGACTGCTCGAAGGCCCTGTACCGATGCGATACAATTCTTTGATTGATTTCATATATTATGAGTCTTAACTAGGTTTATAGATCTACTACTGTGATGCCGGCACCACCAAACTGTATATGTTCGTCGGCAAAATGACGCACACCAGGCACCGTATTCAGGTATTGGCGAATCAGCGTACGCAAGATACCCGTGCCCGTGCCGTGCAGAATCCTGACGCGCGACACCCCCACCAGAATGGCATCGTCGATGAAATACGTTACCGCCTGCAGGGCCTCATCTCCCCGCATACCACGCACATCGATATCCTGCTTGAAGTGCAATTTCTTTTCGTACATGGAATCTTGCGTCTGCGTACTGATAAAGGTACTCTTGGTAGACACATCAGCCTGGCGGGGCTGTGCTTGTGTGCGCTCCAGGCGGTCTGTCTTCACCGTGGTCTTAATGCTGCCAAATGCCACAACGGCATTCTTCCCGTTGATTTCGAGCACTTCGCCTACCGAAGTCTGCCCCTTTATCTTCACATGCACACCCGGCACAATGGCAGCCAGCCTTTCCGCTTCTTTGCGGGCCTCGCGTGCAGCCAGCTCCTCGGCCGACAGTCCGCCGCCGGCAGCAGCCCGGTCTTTCTTCTCTTTCTTACGGTTCTGCTTTTCTTTCAGCTTCTCCATTTTACGGGCTATCTTGTCGGCCTCCTCCATCCGCGTACGCTCTTCCATTTCTTCGCGGAAATCGGTCAATTCCTGTCTGGCCAGCTTGGTCTTCTCTTTTTCTGCCTGTGCCTCCTTAATGGAACGTATCGTATTCTCAATACGCGCATTGGCTTCCTGCATCAAGCCCTCGGCTTCCGCCTTGGCTTTCTGAAGAATCTCCTTACGGGCCCGCTGCAATTCCTCCATTTCTTTCTGATAGCGGGCAATGGTATCTTCCATCTGCTTTTCACGCTGGCGTATATTCTGACGCTTGTTCTCCCAATAACGCTTGTCGCGGACAATATCCTGCAAGTATTTATCGGCATTGATGTATTCACTGCCCACTATTTCAGAAGCATCGGCTATCACTTCTTCCGGCAAACCTATCTTACGGGCTATCTCTACAGCAAACGAGCTGCCGGGATTTCCGATTTGCAACTGGAAAAGGGCCTGCATCAGGTGGCGGTCGTAAAGCATCGCTCCATTCACCACCCCTTCATGGTCTTCGGCAAAGTGCTTCAAGTTCTGATAGTGCGTGGTAATTACCCCGAAAGTACCTTTTTCGTTAAAGCGCTTCAATACCGCCTCGGCTATGGCACCGCCAATCTGCGGCTCGGTACCTCCACCAAATTCATCAATCAAGATGAGGCTCTGCCCGCTGCAATGCTTCATCATATTCTTCATATTCGTAAGATGAGAAGAATAGGTACTGAGGTCGTCTTCGATAGACTGCTCATCACCGATATCGATAAAGATACTGCTAAAAAGCCCGGCATGGCTGCATTCGTGCAGCGGAATAAGCAATCCACACTGCAACATGTATTGCAGCAATCCCACCGTCTTCAGACACACCGACTTACCCCCGGCATTCGGCCCCGAAATAAGCAAGATGCGCTGCTGCTTATTCAGCTCTATATCCAGCGGCACCACCTTCTTGCCATGCTTGGCCAGAGAAAGCTGCAACAGCGGATGCACTGCCCTGGTCCAATCCAATACCGGCTCCTTCTCCAAGGCGGGCTTCACGGCCACTGTCTGCTCGGCCAGCAAAGCCTTGGCACGGATAAAGTCTATCTCGGCCAAGAATTCATACGACAGCAGCACATCTGGAATCAGCGGCCTCAACTCGGCAGAGAATTCCATCAGGATGCGTATAATCTCGCGCCGCTCGTCGCTCTCTAATTCACGGATGCGGTTATTGGCTTCTACCACTTCGGCCGGTTCTATAAATACCGTTTTTCCGCTGGCTGACTCATCATGCACAATTCCCCTGATTTTTCGCTTCAAGGCCGGTGCCACCGGAATCACCAGTCGCCCGTCGCGCATGGTGGGGGTAACATCCTTATCCACCACCCCTTCCGACTGGGCATTGCGCAAGATGCTGTTGAGCGACCGCGAAATGCTCCCCATGGTACTGGCCAGCTCTCTGCGGATGCGGGCCAATTCGGGCGAAGCATTATCTTTTATCTTACCGTAAGGCGATAAGATACCGTTTACCTTCGTAATGAGCTGCGGAAATACGGTAATATCTCCTGCCAGGCGTTGCAGGCAAGGATACGGCGAAACGCCCTCTTCTTCCTCATCTTCCTTGGAAAGCAAAAAGCGTACGATGTCGCGAATAGTTTCCAGAGAACGCCTCAAATCGAACAACTCCTGCTCATCGAGATACATTCCCTCTACCCGTATACGCTTCAATGAGGGTCTGACATCAAAGAAATATTGAGCCGGGAATCCGTCTTCTTCTTGCAATATGCGTACAAACTCGCTCACCTGATTCAGCCACTCTTCCACTTCCTGAAAGCGGTCAGAGAATGCCATATCGGTCACTCGTTCTTCTCCCAGCGTACTTAAGCACTTGTCTTTCAGTAGCTGACGTATTTGGTCAAAGCCTATTTTCTGTTCAAGATTCTGTGGATATATCATGTATGTGCACTTAAAAAACGCACAAAATTACAATTTATTCGCGAAAAAATGCCGAAAACATTTGCATATTTAAAAAAAGTCCGTACCTTTGCAGCGCTTTAAGAGAAAAGCACGGCTGAAAGGCCGATTCTTAAGAAGTATGGAGAGGTGGCAGAGTGGTCGATTGCGGCGGTCTTGAAAACCGTTGTACCGCGAGGTACCCGGGGTTCGAATCCCTGTCTCTCCGCTGAAAAAGGTGTAAATCAAGCAGTTGCAAGATTTACACCTTTTTTTATACCCTTTAAAAGAAATTAGTCTAACTTTACAAC
>Reeses_p1__coassemble_384_pt1 | contig 28745 bp, 19 predicted proteins | sample Reeses_p1__metabat2_low_PE_008 | metagenome-assembled genome bin Reeses_p1 | reverse complement strand
AGCAATGTACCCATGGAGTGAGCACAAAAAGTCCATGGATTCAGTTTCATAAACTTATTGTTTGCCAAACTGAATCCATGGAGCAAAAATCAGAAACCTATAGGTAGAACTTTCCCTAGCTATAGGTAGAATTTCGTCAAGCTGTAGATAAAATTTGGTTTTTCTCTGCTGAAAAATTCCTATTAAACCTTACAAACAGGCTGTAAAAATTTCAGAACTGCAAAAAGTTCCCTTCACTAGTATAGCAGTTACCGGTATCATCTTTCACCCTTCACCTTTCGCCTATTGATTATCAAGGAGAAAGAGATGAACCATTCACGAAGAAGCCTCGGACTAGTAAATTAACTTCGAATGCCATCGCCGATGTTTCCAGACACATTTTAGAACGGTTCATTTGTTTCTTTCAGAAGAAATGACTTTCTTTGTGACAGACTTTTAATGACAAAGACTATGTCCAACTACATCCGTTTTGACTGGGCCATGAAACGCCTGCTGCGTGACAAGGCAAACTTCAGCGTGCTGGAAGGATTACTGACCACACTTCTGAACGAAAAGATTACCATTTCCCGACTGCTGGAAAGCGAAAGCAATCAGGAAAGCGAATTCGACAAATACAACCGAGTAGATTTGCTGGCAGAAGACAGCAAGGGAGAACTCATCCTGTTTGAAATACAAAACAACAACGAATACGCCTACTTCCAACGCATCTTGTTCGGTACTTCCAAACTGGTGACCGAGTATATCTACCGGGGAAACGGGTACGAAAAGATACGGAAAATCTACAGCGTCAACATTGTCTATTTCTCACTGGGATGCGGAACGGACTTTGTCTATCATGGCAAGACCGAGTTCAGAGGCATCCATAACAATGAACTGCTGGAGCTCAGCCCGTTTCAGAAACAGACCTTCAAGGTGGATGCCGTGAGCGAACTCTACCCGGAATACTACATCCTCAAGGTCAACGACTTCAACCGCTGGTCCAAACTGCCTCTGGATCAATGGATTTATTTCCTGAACACCGGTGAAATACCCGCAGATGCCACTGCCCCCGGACTGCCGGAAGCCCGCGAAAGACTCAAACTGGACAAACTCAGCAAAGACGAGCTGCGGGCCTACTACCGCCACCTGGACAACATTGTCATCCTGCGCGACAACATCTATACCGAACGGGAAGAAGGAAGACTGGAAGGAAGAGCAGAAGGAAGAGCGGAAGGAAGAGCGGAAGGAAGAGCGGAAGGAAGAGCAGAAGGAATAACAAAAGGCAAAACTGAAGTAGCAGCCAAGATGAAAGCCCTAAACCTGCCTGTGGAAATCATCATGCAAGCCACCGGGCTTTCCAAAGAGGATATCGACAAATTGTAGTCTATCACAACATGACTTGAACTACAACTTAATGATAATACGGCATCTATACAGCAAATATCCTACACTCCAATTCAAACCGACAAATACTAACGCATAAAGCAAAGATGCCGTCTTATCATTCAGAAAGCCCTGAAACAAACGAAAAACATAATCATGCAAACTTACACAAGAATCACCTACAGGCAGCAGCAAACTGCCTAAAAGAACTGCAAGCACACTTGCAAAAACATACATAAACAATGGATTGACACCAAACACTTTGAAAAAGATTGTCCATCGCTTATAGCATTTCACATCAATCGCCCAAATCAAACATGCCAATAGGCTGGAAGCCAATCCACAAGTGGTCAAGACGAAAGTAGGTGACCAAACTTTTTTATTAATAGGACATACATAACTGCACAAAAAACCTGAAAAAGTCAATATGACCCCACAGAGAAACAATGTTATAAGTTGTAAATACAAACGATTAGCCTGACTCTCCACTATACTACGTCCCCAAACCAGCCAAGCCACCCAGAATCCCAACAACACATGAGCGATGGCCGAACATGTACTTAAGACCCCTTCCGGATCCAAACCATGATCATTATACATGTGTGCAGGAGTCAACAAGAAAGCGTCCACCTTTGCAAGAACATTTACCTCATTATACTCAAAACCCGACCCGGTTAATAAAACCCCACCATACCCCACCAACAAAAGCATGATAAAATATGGAAGATAGCGGTGATTCAGCAGGAGTACGATAGTTGCCCCCACACCATAACATATAGCCAGACGCTGCAAAACTCCCAATATGCGCAGATGATCCCAAGAAAAAGTATAAAGCCAATTTAATCCCAGCCCTATTAAAAATAGCAGCACCGTACGCTTCAGAATCTTACCCATCACTCTGAACGAGAATTGAAAATCAAATTTTCGCAAAGAAAAATAGATAGAGACCCCCATCATAAACATAAAAAAAGGAAAAACCAAGTCTGTAGGAGTCAAACCATTCCATGCTGCATGTTGTAGCGGTGCAAACACCTCTGTGTAACTTCCAGGATTATTCACCAAAATCATGCCGACAATGGTTATTCCCCGCAATACATCTAACGCGAGCAAACGTTGATTGGATATTTTATTCATTCTCTACAATACAAAGACTATATCTACTCCAAAATAAGTTCATCTATAAATAAAAATGGATGTGCTCCAAAACTGATATGATTCTTTGGCAATTCTTTACTGCCATTAATTATCAGTTTGACATAACGAGCTTCTACAGGATTAAAGGCTGCCTCAAAGCACTTAATATCACGTTTTTTCACATCCGTTTCTTCAGGGAAAGACACTTCGGTCATTTTCTCAAATTGAGAATTATCCTTTGAAACAAATACCTGCAATTGTCTAGGTGACATAATCCAAGCATCCATATAGGTCATTGCATTAACCCCTATCTTAGAAAAAGATTTATCTTTATGTAAATCAAGCAATATTGTCACTCTATCTTGTAAAAAACCTAGCCAGGCACCTGTAGAAAAATTATCATTGCCCATCAATCCATCAACTAAAGTGACCGCTCCCTGAAAAGTATAGTTAGGAGCCGGTTGCGATTGAATAAAACGAACAGAAGCCATCGTGGCTTTATTAAAAGATATTTTTCTTTCCACAACTTTGCTAACCCCAGCTTCACGAATAGCCACTGCCTTTAAATCTGCTGACTGTGAGATACGAATAACACTATCACAACGATGAGACTGCAAAGTAGGCTGGCTACCATCTAACGTATAATAAATTGGAGCATCATCTATCGAATGAATTCTTACGTTTAAAGCATGCTCTATAGTATCCACCTCATAATCGGCTTTAATTTCATAAATATGCTTGGCATAATTGAAACCATCACGACGATATAAATTCACCAATTTTGAAATACGTTTTGTAAAACACTCATAATCTTTCAATTCTGGTTGAGTCCACTGCACTTCAGCCAAAGCAGCCATACGTGGCAATACCATGTATTCTAAATGTTCTTCTGTAGTAATATATTCTGTCCACACATTAGCCTGTGCTCCTAATACATGCTTGGCTTGCTCAGAAGTTAGCCCCTCCGTAGGTTCCAGACTATACACTTTTTCCAACGGAATGTATCCACCAATGGCCAAAGGCTCATTCTTCGTATCATCAGTCTGATAAAAATCAAAATAGCAGTGTGTATTGGGCGTCATAATCACATCATGTCCCATTTGAGCAGCTTTGACACCTCCGGCAGAGCCACGCCAAGACATTACGGTAGCATTGGGAGCCACTTCACCTTCCAGCAGTTCATCCCATCCGATAATCTGACGGCCATGGGCATTCAGAAGTTTTTCTATACGCTTCATACAATAGCTTTGCAACATATCTTCTGCTGTATGTTGTTTATCACCTTTCAGACCCTCCTGCCGAATGCATGCCTGACATTTCTTGCAAGATTTCCAACGAGTACGTGGGGCCTCATCCCCACCGATATGAATATATTTCGAGGGAAAAATATCCATGACCTCAAGCATCACATCTTCCAAAAACTTCATGGCCTCCTCATTGCCTACACATAACACATCTTCAAACACGCCCCAATCCGGAGATACTTCATAAGGACCACCCGTACAGCCAAACTCCGGATAAGCCGCCAGCACAGCCAACATATGTCCGGGTAAATCGACCTCCGGAATCACTTGTACAAAACGCTCATTTGCATAAGCTACAATCTCCTTCAATTGTTCTTGTGTGTAATAGCCGCCATACGTAGTGTTATCATATTCACCGCTACCCAAATATCCCTTTACCGTACGATGCCGCACGGAAGCGACTTCTGCCAATTTCGGATATTTTTTGATATCAATACGCCAACCTTGATCATCGGTGAGATGCCAATGAAGCGTATTCATATTATGCAGCGCTAATAAATCAATATAGCGTTTCACAAAATCTACAGAAAAGAAATGCCGGGCCACGTCAAGATGCATACCCCGATAGGTAAAACGGGGAGCATCGTTCACTGTAGCCGCTGGAAGTTGTATTTCACAAGTAGAAACTACAGCAGGAATTGACTTTCTCAACGTCTGAATGCCATAGAACACACCCCTTGGAGTTTTACCTTCTATTTGAATCTGCTTGCTTGTAATGGTTAACCTGTAACCTTCATCCTGAGTAATGGAGTCAGTCAAGCGTAATACAATAGCCTGTTCAGGGAATTCTTCTACAGCCAGAGCTTGCACAGGCAAGCGATAGCCTGTGGACTGAGCAATATAATCAGATAAAAAATCAGCATTTCGCTGCATCACACAGTCTCCCTCCGGATAAACCACTGCTACAGCTGAGTTCAAATTAAATGGAACATCTTGAGTTATCGTAATTTCAGTCGGCAAAGGAATCACTGAATAAGCATCAACGGTTGCTAACTTCTGGCAGGAAAATATCATACCAGAAGCTAGTACAAACACCAGATATTGCAAAATCTTCATATACTAGTATTTATCATTAGAAAAAGTTATTTAATAGACCTGTCTGTCAAATCCCATCCCATAATAGTAGAAATATACGGAATCAACTGCATTGCCATTTTCTGGTGTCCTTTATAGCTTGGATGCCACACAGCGCCCAAATCTGTTGTGGTATTTAACATGTCTTTTTTCAAAGACAATAAATAGATTTTATCATCATGCATGGCCTCTACAGCTGCCTCATAAAAAGAATAGACTGGTGCAGAAACCGTACAACTATAAATACACAAAATAGGAATATCACCATAACCTTTCCTCAATTGTCCAAGCATTTCCATATAGGCTTTTATGAATTCGCTCTTATAGGGATGTGGCTCTGTAGAAAAATCATTGCTACCCAAATTGATAACCACCAAATCGGGAGAATAAACCGAAAAGTCCCAACGGGATAAAGTATCTTCATCAAAAGTTTGCAACATCTTATCTTTCATAGTAATGGCTGATACCCGAACCGAGTCTCCATAGTTTCGCACCACTCCTCGTCCAGAATGTGCTATGAGCGTATAGTCTGCATCAAAATAACGGGGAATGATGGTAGAAAACGAATAGTTACAATTCTCCGTTTCCAATTTAAAAGGCTCATTTTTATCTTTGCCTTCCGTACCGAAACCACAAGTCAGTGAATTTCCTATAAACTCAATGTGGCGTTTACGTGTTCGAGGTTCTGCCTGCAATGAACCCGATGAAGCCAACCGAAACCCATGAATGGTAGTTCTACCAAACTCACCTTCTGTACGCTTTTGAATACACAGACTATGCCATTTTTTACTCACTCCCGAAACAAAGTTAATCAATGTATCTTGACCACAAGCCTTGACCACTCGATGCAGTTCCCCATCAACAAAAACATTGTAATAACTAGTTCCCTTTTCTGATAGCATAATATCAACTAAGCCTCCAGTAAAACGTGTTTCAAAGTACGTACCTACCCAATCAAACGACACCGACCCATCGGCTGCTGCTACAGTACGTCCGATATATCTTACTGAAGCATCATTTCCTTTCCAAATTTTTCCAGTACGTTTCATTTGGGCATGTAACGAGAAACTTGCCAACAAGCAAAATGCCCCTAACAAAAATTTATTCATGATATAGATTTATTAATTTAGATTATTTTACACACTGTGAATAAACCTTTCCAAAACGGTCGGTTACCCGTACTTCAATCTTGGCCTGCGCATTCTTGGGAGTCGCTCTGAATAAATGTTCTGTTTTAGAAGGAGCTACCCAATCATATTTTACACGCTCCTTATCAGCACAAACCATTTTAGCTTCTGGATCAAAACCTTTAAACTGAGTCATTTCTCCCATCCGCTTTCCATCTTCATACCATTCCACTTTCCAAAGTTCATCCCAATTCCATACATTAGCAACAATATCGATAGGATGTTCTGCACACTGACCTATCGCATAGGCACGGAACTGAAAATCTTTTGGGTATCCAACACTTTTATAATGCCACTTTACCTGATTGCCATCCACTTCATAAACACCATAACCAGCCGGTGTTCCATCCGTACAAATATCAGCATTCCACCAAATTCCACAAACAGAAGCTGTGTTATGTTCCATCAAATCTTCGTTGAAACAGACATTTAAATTAAAATGTGTATGACCAGATAATATATGCGCCTTGCGTCCTTTTAAAATATCATATAATCCTTGAGCATTACTAGTCTCATTCTGATTCAATGTGTTCCAAGGCAGTTTCTTTGTCAAACTAGTCGGAATGTGAAGAGCAACAAAAATTACATGATCCTGTGGAACATATTTCAAATCTTGTTCCAGCCAAGCAAACATACATTCTGGAATATAACCAATATACTGGTAATCACGATTGACATAAAAATTATTATTCAGAACCACATAATGCGCTTTACCTTTATTAAAAGAATAGTAAGCCGGACCAAAATTTTCCTGAAATGTACGATAAGAATATTCAAAAGTACGCCCGCCATGCGTCATATCATGATTGCCTATCACTCTAAAGTAAGGAATACCCACCATAGATGAAGCTTTTAGATAAGAGGGATATAACGAAGGTTTATCACCAACAATATCCCCACAATCAATACCAAATACATCACATTCCTTTCGATAAGACGAAAGATAGCTTTTCATATCTTTCAAAAACTCAGCATAACGCTGTACGTTCTCTTCCGAAGTAACCTGCACATCAGCTTGTACTACAAATACATGTTTATAGTCTGTTTTCGGATTCTTAATCAATTCAAAATCATAACATTCGGTCGAAGAGACCACCCTCTTAAAATATAATGGAACAGATTGTTCATCAGCTACCAAATAACCTGCAGGAAGAGATAAATACAAATATTGTACCCCCCTATTTTTCTGTATCTGATACCGTCCTTCCGCATCAGTCAAGACACAATCAATCCCGTCAGTTACAACGACTTTGGGAACACCCTTCCCCTGAGAAGTTACCTGACCCCAATAATAATTATCTGCCATTACCCAGCCGGTCCATATCACTAACAAGGAAACCAACCAAAATCTCTTAATATATTCTTTCATAACTTTTAATATTTACGTACGCCAAAACCATTTTTTATAAGAACAAACACATGCCACTGCCACAGACAATGCTGTTACAATGCACCCTCGCAAAAAACCTAATAAAGGAACATTGTTCATCAAATCTAAATACGATGTCAGGCCACACAAATTCAACAAAGGCATAATCAACAATTGGGGAGCCACATAAGCAATCATTGGGTTCTGCCCAGCCAATTCCAACGGACGGATTATAGAAGGTATCCTAGAGACATCAGACATGATGGAAAACACAAGCATTGCCAAAAAAGCTAAACCGGATGTAACAAAAAAATAGCTATATGTAGCATCATCTTTTCGGATTCCTCCTTGAAACGCTTCAAAACAAAGACCTAACAACAATAAATAAGCTCCTGATATCAACAGGTTCCACCAATAATTACAACTAACCCGTTTTTGACGAAGCAGAAGATACAATATGAACACCAGAACCATTGTACCCATTAAGTTCAACAGTAACTGACGGGTAAACAAGCCGTATAAATTCCAAATAACTATACCACAAGCAACAGCAGCAATTACCCATCTATACCAAACAGGTGTCTGGAATTCACCTTTATGCGTTTGATGCAACCATGTGTAAAGATATTCTCCAGCAATGGATCCTGGTATTACAACGAACAAGTACTTTAAGAAATTGAACTGATACAGCCAAGGTAACGGAGAATAAGCAGTCAGAGATTGTGCCCAAGAGCCATCAGTTGCACTGCTCAGCATCAATGCCATTAAAAAAGGCAACACTAACATACGAGCCAATCTGTTCCGATAGGTAAGTATATAAATAACACCTCCCCATATTGCCATATTGGCCAATACTAAAATAATTATGTTACTATAGGCCAATGAAAAACTCTTGCCGTCAACATAGGCCACATTCAACAGCAAAGTAATACCGACTACATATGCCAAACCTTCCAGTAACTGTTGTCTCCACTTCTTACCAACAAATGGGAAACGCATAAACATAGGAAACATCAGGAAAAATGAAATCATAGAGATTCCCCATACAGTGGCATGTTGCGGGTTTGCTTGTGACCAAGGATACATATGCTGTATAAAAATAGCAAAAAAAGTCAAACGAATCCCCCGTAAGACACATGTTCCGACTACTTGAAGCCGAGTTTTACCCTTTTCTAATTTACGCCCCAATGAAAAAGGGAAAGAAGCCCCCATCGCAAACAAGAAAAACGGAAAGACTAAATCAACCCAAGTAATTCCATAAAAAGACGGATCAAAGGCAAAATTAGAACGAGGACCTACTTGTGCATGAGACATCCAAGCTGGCAATACCCAATTGATGATGGTGCCAGACAATATCATGGCCAAAATGGTAAAGCCCCGAAAGGCATCCAATGAGAAAGCTCTATGATTCATAATCTGATTTAGTTAATGGACATTATTAACTTGTTCCTGCTCAGCCTCACGAATGGCATCGCTTAAAGCGTTCCACCAATTACGAGAAATAATGTGAACGATATCAAACACCATTAAGCCATCTGACATCTTCAAATTCATCTTAACGGCTTTCTTAAACTGCTCTACATCCTTGTTATAATCTTCTACATACAAGCCACCACTAAAAGGACGTCCGTCCAAGAGTTTACGCGTATAGATGCATCCACCTTCCACACAGAGATGTTCACCCGATGATAGTTCACTATCAGTTTCATTCTTATAAGTGCCGTTTGACTTACGATACTCTTCCAATGTAACATTCTTGTAATAATTTCCATTCGTATAAAGGTCTAGCAATTCTGCATAACCATACTCTTTATACTTGGGGGTTGCCCAAGCAAAGTCCTTACTAGGATCATAATTCCGGCTAGCCCAATTAGCCCCTACCTCAAAATAAGAAGGATACCAAGCACCAGTATATGCTCCAAAGATTATATCCGGACGTACCTCCTTTAACACTTTTCTTGTTTTCTGGAAAAAAGAATAAATAATTGAAGCACGCCATTCAATCCATTGCTTATAATAAGGACCTATCTCACGAGTAAAAGATCCATCCGACTGCTTGGCCCACTCATAGATATCTTCCGGATAGCGTTCTAACTTTGCTCCTATATACTCTTCGAAACATGTTTTGGAATAATCAGAAAAATCTGATTCGATACAATCGAAACGCGTACGATCCAACATGACTCCATCAATAGGATACATCGTAATGAATTCTTTTAAAATAGACTGCTCATATGCCTGAACTTCTGGTAGAGCAGGATTGGTAAATACAGTGCCACGATTTCCAATTTCTGAAGCTGAAACAAAGCCTCTGCCCGGTACATAATTAACAGATTGCCAATCTTTATGCTTATCATAAGCTATACCTTTCTTAAAAATGCCATGCCCTTCACAGAATATATTGAACGAACCTAGAATTTTCATATCACGCTTGTGCGCTTCTTCAATAAATAATTTCACAAAATCATAATCGGCAGACCGTTCCACTCCCTTCCACGTTGTCAAACGAGGAGCTACATTACTTGGATAAGCCACTGCACTGGCAGTCCCTTTTACATCCAAAACCAAATAGTTAAATCCAGCATCTTTACATTTTTGTACATAATAAACCACTGAATCCGGATTACTGAAACGAGCCCAGTTAGCAGACAAATCCAACCACATAAGTTTCTTTTTCTCGTTTACAACCTCCTTATTCCCTTGTGACGAACAAGCAATAAACAAGGGCAAAATTGCCAAAACCAGGACAAATGTTAATATTTTTTTCATTACATGTTTTCTTTAATAAATTATTTGATCAATTTCTTTATAAAAGGGGTCAATAGATCAGCATACCGCATCATACCCAAATCAGTAAAATGTATGCCATCTACCGTAGCTTCGCCATCCTCACCTAACATATTATCAGAATGTAGCAAATAAATATGCTTTTCACCCTGTTGCTTCAATTTATCAAACTGCATATTGAGCATCTGATTCTTGCGTTCTATTTCTGTCGCAACAGATTTACAATAGTAAGCATGAGCAAATAAAGGGTCTTCTATAAATACAATCGGAGTGGTAGGATGTTTTTCCCGAATAATGCGATAAAACCTTTCCATCCGCTCTTCCATTTGCTTAACAGAAGCATTAGGGACAAAATCAAGAACAAAAACAGAAGCATCCACCTCGGCTATAATTTGAGCTACTTCCAAATCAAGGAATGCATTTCCGCTAAATCCCAAATTAATACACTCTCTGTTTAACCTTCTGGAAATGATATTAGTATGTGCCATTCCTGGGCGCGAAGCACACCCTCCCTGCAAGATACTGGTACCATAAAACACAACAGGCTTCTCACGACTAGGATATGAATAGACAGGTTGCTCTATGACAGCAGCAGAATCCACGCCAATACTTAATGAAGTAACACCATCATACAATGGTAAATACAACATAAATTCACGATCCTTTGGTTCCATATTAGTTACAATTGTAACTTCATTCACCTTACCGCTAGGACGGGCACTATTAACAAATCTCCAACGCTTCAAATCCTTTTCCCAACAATACAAATCTAGACCCTTAATCCCCACATCTGTCATGTGATTCATATGCCTGTCTAATAAGACTTCCCATTTCAAAGCAACCTGTGTGGTATTACTTCTAAAACGAACGGACATCCCAGCCGAATTCTGACTCAACTCCCAAAGTGGTTGTCGAGAAATACTTCTTAAAGAATCAGGAAAACGTTCATAGAGTGAAGTAGTAGACTGTGTAGCTTTTCCTAAAAGAGGAAACTCCGAGGCATCATAAAAACGAAGTTGAGCTCTCAGATTTCCGCCTATAGAAACTATGAATAATAATATTAATAATTTTGCTTTCATCATTACACCTCATTTTAATCCTATAGCTGTTAAAACTTTGCGTTGCTTGCCATCAGAACAACGTATCGTTTCATTTCCATTTACCAACATACAAGAAGAACCACCTCCATCTAAATTTAAAGCTTCTACACAGCCCAAATTCTTCATAACAGCAGCTACTTTTGCTGTAGATAAGCCTAATACACCTTGAGCTTTATTTCTACCTTCACAGACAAAAAGTATTATTTTACCATCTGCAGAACTACCTATAGCAGTACGAGGCTGACTGGAATCTGCTGCCACATCCAACATTTCTTCCACATACGTATTACGTATAACTCCCTGATGCAGCAATACAGATACCCCCCCCACAGCATTTACCACTTGTAAATTTTCGGCAGCTGCCGGAAAGGTCGCAGAAGGAATCTGCAAAGGGGCTTTTTTAATATCATTAGGAGCGGGCATAGAATAATAATAGTTCTTCTGATCATTATTAGAATAATATGTCCAAGCAGTCCGGAAAGAACCGTCTGACAACTGACAAAACGCACCTAATGTAGGATACCACATAGTTACCCAATCTTTGGAATAATAATTCTGATTGATTGCTAATAATTTTGCATTTCTGACAAATAAATTTTGTGAAAAATTAAAACTTTTCCCATTTTTTTCAGCTGTATAAAATAAACCAGCATTGATAACAATTGGGCATTTTGACTGTTCATAGAAGATAGTGGGGGGCTTCAATGTACCTACATAGGCTGCTGCCTGTTCTGAATAATCCACATCACTTAACAACTCCAACTTAGCTTTTGCCATATCTGCCACAGCAATATAAGCCACAGCCCTACTACCTTCCAATGTTTCTGGAGATTTGTATACCTGCAAATACGATGGCAATTCACCCAAATTAGTCACCGGTGTCCAACCCTGTTGAACAATATCCGGATTATTTTCTATTGGCGTTTCATCCTCATCCCATTCCCAGGGATGATAAGGATAATCTTCTCCTCCGCAAGAAGTCAAAGCAATTGCGAACAGACAAGACACTAATAATATTCTTTTAATTCCCATAGTAACATATATAGATTAAACTAAACAAAGAATGAATTATTTTAAGGCTCCTCCTTCACGCATACCAACCTCAACTTCTTTCCAAAGATTCTTTGTAATGATATGCACGATATCAAATACCATCAACCCATCAGATTCCTTCAAATTCATAGATATAGTTGCCGAAAGTTTGGCCGGTTCTGTATAGAATTGATCTACTAAAATGCCTCCCATAAACTTATTTTCTTTCAAAATAGTGCGCAGATGACGACACGATCCCTCTACACAATACCAAGTACCAGATTGTGCTTGCGAATCGGTTTCATTCCATACTGTATGATTTGTTTTCTGATATTCTTCTAAAGTTATATCCATATAATAATTACCCGTTGCATACAAATCTAACAATTCAGCATAACCATACTTACCGTAACCGGGCGTGGCCCAATCATAATCTTTGCTAGGGTCATATTCCTTACTGGCGAAATTCACTCCTACTTCATAGTATGACGGATACCAAGCACCCGTGTAAGTTCCGAAAGAAATGTTTGGATTCACTTTCTTCACTTCCGTACGAGCTTGCTGCATAAAATCTGTGATGGTCTTTGTACGCCATTCAATCCATTTTTTAAAATATTTACCACGCACAATCTCATCTTTCCCTTCACTATTTTTTTTCCATACAAAAATATCTTCCGGAAATCTATTAACCCGTTCACCAATATATGCTTCGAACTTACGCCGTGATAAATCCGAAAAATCAGCTGTTATTCCGTCATATCTTACCCTATCTAGCATTAAACCATCCAATTTAGGATATCTTTTAACCAAATCTGTTAATACATTTAAAATATGAATACGATAATCATCGTTTACAGGATTCACCATAGCTGAATACTTGTGTTTCTCATTCATTATAGAAGTCATACCCTGAGGAGTATATACTATGGATGCCCACTCCGGATGCTCCGTATAGACCAATCCTCTATCAAAATAATTATGACCTGCAACAAATACATTTAAAGATGCATGCACTTCCATTCCCAGCTGATGAGCTTTCTGAATAAAATGACCTAAGTAATCAAAATCATTACGTTCATAACCTGCCCATTCTCTCATTTTGGGAGCATATTCCGTGTCAAACAATACCTCACCTGTAATAGGCCGCACATCAACTATAGCGTGAGTAAATCCCAACGAATGAATTTTCTCCAAATAAAAATCTATCGAATCAGGATTACTAAAACGGGCGAAGTTTGCTTCAGCATCAAACCACATCAATGCAGGTTTGACAACTTGTATCTCCGAATTGCCCCTTTTTCCACCGCAAGCCATCAATAAAACAGCTAACAAACTTGATATAATAAATCGTATTTTCATGTTCGTATATTTTTGTTTAATTTATTACTTAACCGCCTCTTCTATTCCCTGTTTGGCATAAGACCATTGATTTGCTTTTTTTAGATGTATCATATCGAACAAGAAATAACCATCACAAACATCCATGCAAGCCTTAACAGACTGCGTGATTGCCTGATTTTCCTGTTCTTGCGTAGCCTTATTATCTGCATCCCAATTACCTACATCCGGGCCACCAACTACCAACGGGCATTTTCCAGCGGTCTTTTCCTTAGCCAAAGAACAAAATCCAGCCATGGTCCACTCCGTTGTACCATACACTTTCAAGGGAGAGGCATAAGCACCAATCAACATTTGATCCATAAAATCGGCATAACCATAATTCTTGTATTTAGGTGAAGCCCACTTATAATGAAGCGAAGGATCGTAAGAAGAAGCTGCCCAATTAACACCAACATCATAATAAGAAGAATACCAGCCACCTACATATACCCCAAACTTAATGCCTTGATTTACATTTTTCACGGCAGCTCGTGCTTTTTCCATAAAGTCATGAATGACCTTAGCGCGGAATTCTAACCATTTCAATAGATATTTAGGATAAGTAGCTGGCAAAACATTACTTCCGGGAGCTAAAATGTCATCAGGGAAATTCGCAATTTTAACACCACCTAAATAACTTTCAAACTGTCTTCGAGTTACATCTGAAAAGTCTGAATTAAGGCCTAAGAAACGACCTCTATCTAGGAATATACCGTCCAAATCATAGGTAGCTAAATCTTTCAATAGATTACATAAAAATTCCTGCACTTCCGGATGAGCTGGATTAAAGAATTTTGCACTTTCTCCTGTATTCATTACACTGACAATACCGGTAGGCATATTCAATTGAGTAGCCCATTTTGCTTTCGTTTGGTCTCTAAACAATAATCCTGTACCCCCATCGATCAAATTACCACCAACAAATGTGTTGATTGCTGCATGAATACGTAAATCCTGTTTACGAGCTTCATCAATAAAAGCCTGTAAATAGTCCCAACCAGCTGTTCTTTCCACTTTTGTATAATCCGAGCCGACCCAAGCATACAAAAATTTCACTTGTTCAACAACATTCGTCTTGAACAGAACGTCACCGGTAGTTGGACGAACATCAACAACTATATCTGTGAATCCGGCATCTTTAGCCAGAGCTAAATCATGTGCAATATTTTCCTTGCTATTGGCAAAGTCCGGAAAATTAGCAGCTGCATCAATCCATATAAAACGAGGTTTTGAGGCATTAGGATTCACTGCAGGTTTATCTGTATCTGGTTTTTCACCTTCACCAGACAAATCTCCCCAATAATCCGGCTGACTATCACTACATGAGATACAAAAAAATAATAAAACATATGTAAATAAAAAACGTATCATAATCGCGTAGCTTTAAAAAAGGAAATGATTATAATTATTCAAAAAACTGATTTGATTATAAAGAAAAGGCCTGTGCTTTTGAAAAAGACACAGGCCTTTTCTAAAATACTAATTACATATCAATACAATCGCAACGGATGCAACCTACATAACCATTGGTAAACATAAAGTAAATATACATGTAATATCCATCAGAAGAAACTTGTAGAGCAACATCACCTCCAGCATTAGCATTCTGAACACCACAAGCATTACCACCATAATTACCGAATATATTCAAACCATTAGGACCGAAATCAAGCGGTTGGTTACTTAATGATCCACTAGCCGTATCGAACAAATAAATAGTATCATCCTTACCCCAAGTAAAACTATTTACTGAAATTGACAGAGCATAGCCAATCTTATTAAAGACAGCATAATCAACTGCATTTTGAATCCAGTTAGCACTAATTTCAGGACCTGTACTCTTTATTGAATTGTCAACTCCATTGAACCAAGTCAAACCACGAGGAGTCGTATAGAATGAGCCAAAATAATCACTTTCAGGATTTGATGGATCTGTATAAATAATATCTGCATTATTTCCCCAAGAGCCAAGCCCCTTAGCGGTTACTAATTCAGGTTGCTGTGATTGAAGCTCTCCTCCTCTCACAATCCAACGTGCAAATTGCCCAGCTGTTGCATAATAAGGAGCAGTAATGATGGCATCTCCATCCAAACTACCGATCACAGAAAATTTTCTTCCCATGGCAGATCCTGTAGCAAATTCAATATATTTTTCCGGTGTACCATTAACGCCTTTCACACGATACACAATAAATGAGCTGCCACCACCTGGAGTCAAATTGGCAAACAATATATTGTCATTATCATCGGCTGTCACATAGAAGTTAGTCAAACTACCAGCAAACTGCGCAATATTGATTGTTCCGACCTTTTCACCAGTCTTAGCATTCAAATAAATTGCATTGGCATTTCCACGCTCATTAATTACCACATAATCATTGATAGCAGCAATACCTGTAGTCATATTTGCTGCAGTCAATCCCAAATCAGTCAACTTCTTAGCCCATAACAATTTTGCACTGCTTGCCCTCAATCCAGCAGCCATTTTTCCAGGAATTTCCTTATGCACAGTATATACAGACTTATCTGTACCATTTTGGGCAGTAACTGTAAATTGCAGTTCACTGTCATAATTCTGCGCCATGGTTGTTGGATCAGGAGAAATCGTAGCACCATGAGAAATAGATACATCTGCCAAGACTTCACCTATATCTTCCAGAGCAATCAAAGAAATCGTTTTCTTTTCCTCATTAATAATCCCAGAAAGTCCCTTTGCCGGCAAATCAAACTTCGTAATTAAGCACTCGTTACTTTTACGAATCTCCGGAACCACCTTATATTGCACAGTACCAGACAATGTTTGAAGATTAATAACGTTTTCCTTCGTCATATCCATAAATAAAACAGAAGGGGTGATATAAACATTATTATCCAAACTAGCATGTACGCGCATTTTCTTCAAATCAGATATCTGCAATACATTATCAGACAGCCTAGGATAGTTATAAGGAAAAACTACCGTAATTACATGATTCTGATAATCAATTTCACTGCTAAAGCTATTCTCATCTCGATCATCGTCTACAAAAGAAGCTATAAAATTGTTAATCCCATTCTTTACAACAGCAGGATCCAACTCTTCCGGGCTATGGCATGCATTTACACCTAACATAAGTGCAAAACAAGCAAGTATTGATAAAATATTATTTTTCATTGTTTTCCATACTTATAATTAATAATTATTTCCACTCTGGCACTTGCTCTAATAATGAATTGTTTTTCAACTCTTCATTAGGAATCGGCAAAACATAGAGTTTCTTATCAAATTTACGATCTTGATAATCGCAATCAATGTATTCATAAGTTCCATTAGATATCTTAATACCATGACAACGATAATTATTATACTCAATATGTGCTAATTTCCAACGACGCATATCCCAAAACAAATGTCCTTCATAAGAAAGTTCTACCTTACGCTCATTACGATAATCTTTAAACCATTCATCACCGGAAGAAGATTTACCCGGCAGATTCACACTCTTACGAGCACGTACTCTATTCATTAAAGAACGAGCCTCATCAGGTTTATTCAGACGATAAGCGGCTTCAGCTTTATTCAATAGTACTTCTGCAAAACGAATCTCAACCCAAGTCTGAGAACTTTTTACACTATTCACATCAATAAGTTTTTCATCTAGCAATTTACGCAAGAAATAGCCTGTTGTGGTTTTTCCATAAGAATAAGACTGCTCACGATAAGCCATGAATTCACCATTCGTACCACCAACACTGCAATCCATAGTACGCCCTTTCCACACAGAACCAGCATACAATACAGTTGCAGCAAAACGCGGTTCAAGTTGGTCATAAGGAGGAGGAGTGGTAGTAGTAGTATGCCAAGGTTCCCAATCTATCTTATTACCATTTTTATCTTCGTAACTTTCAACCATCTCCTGAGTGGGAGTACCTAAGGCTCCAAATTCATATCCATCGCATTTGGGCACATAGAACTGATCAAAAGTATGATTTGGGCCCATATCTTTATCATACGCAAATTCCAAAATTGACTCTTTATTATTTCCTTTCCAAGCATCTGCATATTCATCCATCAAATCATATAGATTTAATTTTTCAACTTCACCAGCAGCATCATATGCATCCTGCCATCTCTCAGCATAAAGCATAGCACGAGATAACATCGCATAAGCAGCACCTTTTGTTACACGCCCTTTATTTTCTGCATTCCATTCCTTCGGCAAGTTATCTGCAGCAAATTTTAAATCATCATAAATAAACTGCCAAGTTTCTTCAGCACTGCTAAGTGGCATATCATTACCTTCTGGTAATTTATCATAAATAATTACTCCTCCGTGACGTTTTGCCAATTGAAAATAAACAAATCCACGGAAAAATCGTGCTTGAGCTTCCCAAAGAAGATTCTTTTCGGCTGGAAAAGAAGAATACTCCCTTTGCATCTCTAAAAACTGATTGATCTGACGAATATTTCCATAAGCTCGATCTCCTTTCCAAATACCATATAAACATCCATCAGGGGTAATCGCATCAGGATTCATTACATAATTATTTGGATGACCAGCTCGATCTCCTAATGCCACCGAACCATATTTAAAAGAATCTGTCAACCCTTCTGTCAACGTTCCATGAAACTGCCAATCTCCAAATTGACTATACTTATGCAAGTAAGTATAGAAAGAGTTTACGTTCATGTTAACATAAGCCTCATCTTGCCAAACAATTTCATCACTTACATTATCTGTTTGCTTCACATCATCCAACCAATTATTGCAGCTAGTGGCTATCAAACCAAAAGCCATTGCTAACGATATATGCTTTATAATATTTTTCATACAATTATTTTTTAGAATGTCACTTTCAAGCCCAATGTATAAGTTCTCTGCTGTGGATAATAACCATTATTTACGGCAGGAGATTCTGGGTCAATATTATACTTCGTAAGCCCACTAAATGTTAATAAATTATAACCTTCGACATAAAGGCGCAAAGCCTGAATACCTGCAGGTGCCAACCACTTCTTTGGAAAATTATAACCTAACTGAGCAGTCTTCAAACGCATATAATTACCATTTCTATACCAATGAGTAGAAGAAAAGGCATTGTTAGAGCTAGCATTATCTATTTCCAAACGAGGGAATTCTGCATTGGGATTTTCTGGAGTCCAACTATTTTCCAATAAGAAAACTGGAGAGTTACCACCATGATAGAATGGCTTTGTATAAGAAGTATTATCCATAACACCTTCTGAACCAGAAGCTGTATATTGACCGGTCAAAGCCACAGAACTACCCAATCCCCAAGAAAACAACAAGTCAATATCAAAACCTTTCCAATTAGCAAACAAATTCAAAGAACCTGTATGTTTAGGGGTAGCACTTTTACCTACATAACCCATATCCTGATCATAAGTGATAACACCATCGCCGTTGCGGTCAACATATTTAATGTAACCAGGACGTACTGGTTTATCTACCATTACTGGAGAATTAGCAACATCTGCATCATCCCGGAAAAGTCCAGAAGCAATATAACCATATTTTGCACCTATTTGCTTTCCTGTCAAACGCTGGTAATCAGGTGCATTTTCCGCATCACCAGCATATTTAAGCCAACGACCATATGCATATGACCAAATTAACTTAGCACCATAATTTACTTGACCAATACAATTATAGTGTGTCAAAGTCATATCAAAACCTTTATAATCACATTTATTGACATTAGCAGAAGAAAAATAATACCCTCCTCGCGAAGGAGCATAAGCTCCTGTAATACCAGAAAGTTTATCATATTCATATTTATAGAAAACATCGAACTCAACGCCCAATAAGCCATTCCACAACGTAGCATCTACACCCACGTTATAGTTCAGACATTGAGCCCAAGATAGATTAGGATTACCTAACGTGGAAGCATATAACATAGATTGACTTGAACCACCGATAATCACAGCATTACCTGAAAGCCCCATTGTATTTCTCCATTGGAAAGGACTTACACCGCTAGTAGCTGTCTTACCAATACCAGCTCTCAACTTCAAATTATCTACCCAAGAAGCCTTGAACCAATTTTCATTATTAATACGCCATGCCAATGAAACACCCGGTAAAGTTACCCACCGCTTATTCATACCTCCAAAAAGATAACTTCCATCGTGTCTAAATGAAGCTTCAACATAGTACTTATCTGCATAGTTATAATTGAAACGACCTACAAAGCCCGCTACTCTAGACATTCCACTACGCCCACTAACTGCCGGATGCTTAGCGGAGCCATTACCCGTTTTGTTTGTAACCTTATCCAATTCATCCAACTGAATAAAATCTAAACCATAACCAGTAGCAGCAAAAACATTGTTCTTACTTTCACGCGTTTCTGCCAATAACATAGCACCCACCGTATGCTTACCAAATTTATTATCATAATTGATACTACTCTGCGTAGTTAAAGTATAAGCACGTGAAGAGGATTCAGTCAAGCTTATTGATGCAGAGCGAGGATCGTACGTCTTCGTATATTTCAGTTCTGTAGTTTCTGCATTAGGTAAACTCATCAAAGCCAACTCATAATAATTAGTCATTGATTTGGCAAAATTAACCGTTAAATCATACGCCCCCTGAAATTTCATACTCAAACCCTTCAGCCAAGGAGCATCATATTTTAAGCTGAAATTAGATTGAAAATAAGAGATATTAGAGCGGCCATAACCTGATTCATAAATAGAAGCTAGTGGAGCTACTGGTGAAGAAGCAGTCGGTGTGGCGACATTATATACCTTTCCATCAATGACCTGCTTATCTTGAGCATAAGGTAATGCACGAATAATCTGCTGAGGAATATTATGCCATGTATTTGGATCTGCAGAATAAGCAGGTGCATCACGTTTTTCAATTCGACCTGATACACCTAATTGCAAAGTCAAGTTCTTCGTCAACTTTGCATCAATATTCGAACGCAAATTATAACGTGTATAATCGTATTGATCAATATTACCTTCTTCTTTTAGATAACCTAATGAAGTAAAGAATCTTACTTTTTCACCACCACCTGACGCAGAAATATTATGGTGAGTACGAGTACCAGTACCAAAAACTTTATCATACCAATTGGTATTTCCCCAACCATTAGTACCATTAAGCATATGCTGTACCATTTCCTTGGTGAAAACAGGTTTATCCCCCTGCATCTCACGAGCTTTGTTATACCAATATGCATAACCCGGTCCATCCAACCATTCCTGCTGTTCAGCATTCTGACTCCAACCATAAGAACCAGTATAAGTAATCTGCATCTTTTCGGCAGCACCTTTCTTTGTAGTAACGATAAATACACCGTTGGCATCCAAACCATAAACTGCTACTGCTGAAGCATCCTTCAATACAGAAACTGACTCAATTTCATTCGGATCCAATCCGTTAAAATCAGCAGCACTCCTACGAATACCGTCAATAACATAAACAATACCGCTTTGCCCACGCATAGTTAAGGTTGCATTATCAGCGCCAGGCTGACCACTACTTTGTACAGCTGCTACACCAGCCACACGAGCACCTACCACGTTACTGATACTCATAGTCGGTGCTTTCAGGATTTCCTTATCAGATACTGTAGAAATTGCACTCGTCAAACTACCGCGCTTTTGTGTACCATATCCTACTACTACTACCTCATCCAAAGAAGCGATATCATCTTTCAAAGTCACTTTAATCGAAGACTGACCATTTACCTTTATTTCTTCTGTACGCATGCCGATAAATGATACCACCAATACATCCTTATTTTTAGCTTCAATGCTAAACAATCCTTCCAAATTAGTGATAGTACCCGTTGTAGAGCCTTTCACTTGAACAGATGCTCCGGGAAGAGGGTCTCCGTTACTATCACTTACCGTTCCTTTTATCACGTTTTGTGCAGACACTGTCATAACGCACAACATCGCAATAAACAATGAGGTTAAAAACCTCAAATTCCATTTGATCCTTTTTTTCATTGCATTACATTTTAGATAGGTTTATAAAAAGTGTTCACAATATCGATTATAAAGATGCCCAGCCTGCAGATAAGTAGAATTAGGGCTCATAAAATGAGAGAACTCAAAAGTTATTGCATTTTCCATACCTGCCTTACGAGCAGCCTCCAACTTCAACAACAGTTTTTCCCATTTAATAGGAAGAAAGCGGATGGGCATATCACGATCAAAAGACTCTATATTCGTCCAACAATGCATCCCATATTTATCTGCTAACTTTTTATTGATTACCAAATAATCATACAATTCATGGTAATCCACCTGTCCATCCTGAAAAGCCAAAATATCAACTGCTCCTTGAACATTTCCTAAAATTTCATCCCATTCTTCTTCATGTTCACGTACCGTAAGCGGTTTATCACCCGACATTACCTGATCAGTCTTTATACCATGTATATAAGGAGACACCAACGTTGTCAATCCTCCGGAAACAGTTTTTGCATGTTTACCTACTTCTGCATAAATCTTAGACATGTTCTTCGTACGTCGACTGACTTCTTGTGAAAGATACCATCCTTTAAAAGAAGGATGCTGACCATACTTAGTCCAAACTTCGTCAATCAGAGCCATATTTAGGTCTATTTCTCGTTGAAACAACCCCTCTTGCCAATACTTTCCGGAATCATACATACCAAAAAAGAAGTTCAATCCATGTTTATCAGCTAAAGTTAAAAACATTTCCACCAAATCTACAGAAGGATAATACACATCCTCTTTATCTAGCAAAGAGCGAAAAGGAGCGACAATCCATTTACCTAACCCAGCACGAATCATAACAACAGTATTGATTCCCATTTTTTTCATAGCCTTGAAATCATCATCCCATTCCTTCACTCCCCAATTCTGATGTGGTATATCCCAACTGATTTCATCTAAAAAGGTAGCCTTGATAGGCATGCCTTTGAAAGCTCCAAAAGTAATAAAACTAGGAAATTCTCCCTTCTCAGACGACTTACTTACCGATGAACATGCAGTAAGAAAACGGCTACCCAAAAGTAAAGATGTAGAAGCAGCCAAAGTCTTCAAAAAATTTCGTCTTCCTGCCATAATATTCTTATTTTGATAGATACTCCAATACTTGCCAGCACTGATACAACCCTCTAGGCACGTGGAAACAGCCTTTCCATTTGCCTCCTTTTAACGGCAAAAGCACTTCACCGCGACGATTCAGATAACCAAACCATTCGGGATGTTCTTTATCTTTGAAGTGATTCCAAGTATAATTATGTACCTTTTCAAACCAATCCAAGCAACGCTGGTCTCCAGTAAGTTGATAACCCTTCAGCATGGAGATCAAGGTTTCAATATGCACCCACCACAATTTCTGATCCCATTCCAACTGCTGGGGAGGATTGCCGTTCCGATCCATAAAGTAGAAGATTCCTTCGTACTCCTTGTCCCAACCATATTCCAGCATCTTCAAGGCAGTGTCTTTCGCCTTTTCAATCAGTTCGGGACGATTCAAACGCTTACCCAAATCCATAATGAACCACATGGCTTCAGTGCCATGTCCGGGCGTCACCTGACGGCCTTCAAAGCAATCTACCAGGCTATTGTCGGCATTCAGGTTTTCTACAATGATACCGCCCAACTCGGGACGCAAGAACACTTCCATCACTTCATGGATGCAGGTATCCATCGTCTTTACCAAGAAATCTTCATCGAGCAGATGTTCTATTTCCAATGCCAAATTACAAAGAATCATAGGTAAGGAAAAACCCTTTAGATTACGAGTGCCGGGATGCAATTTATTCCACTTACCCTTGGGGTTATCTACCTTTGATAAAATGATATCAAAGGTTTTTTTAGCTATCTCAGCATATTCCTGATTACCGGTAGCCAAACTCAACTGACCAAATGCCATAGTGGCAAAGGTATAGGAAAAAATATTATACGGTTCGACCAACGGATTACCCTGACGATCTAAAGAAAAATACCAATTGTAATTTCCATCATGACCGTACTTCTTTAAAAATTCTCCTCCCTGAATGGCACAATCGAGCCACTCCTGACGCTTCTCAACCTTGTTGTAAAGCATAGAGAAAAGCCATACCTCACGCCCTTGCAGCCAAATAAACTTATCGGTATCAAACACACTTCCATCTTGACGCAAGCAAGTATAATAGCCTCCATATTCATGATCCTGAGAATGCTCTAACCAAAAAGGAAGCACACTATCCAACAACTCACTCTTGTACTGTTCTGCTAATTTCTTAAAATCCATAGTCTTTATATTTTATAAGATCGATTAATTCTTTATCCAATAACGCTCAATCTCTTCAAGAGACTTTCCTGCAGTTTCCGGTATGAGTTTCCAGATAATCAGGATATAGGGCACACACATCACTGCAAAAAGTAGGAAAGTCCCTGTGGGAGTAAGCGATTGAAGCATCCACGGCGTAAGTTGTCCGATGAGATAAGTACCAATCCACAATGCAAAACCGGCAATGGACATGGCCAACCCGCGAATCTTTGTTGGATACATTTCGCTGAGCAGCACAAAAATAACTGCACAAATGGATACAGCACAACAAAACACATAAACCAAAAAGAAAAACAGTAATACCCAAGAAGGAATCTGCCAAACATCACCGAAAGCAAAATAAAACGCGATGCAGCATAAAGAGACCACCATACCCGATACTCCGTAATAGACCAACTTCTTACGGCCTACTTTATCAATAATAATCAAAGCCAAGATGGTAGTCAAAGTATTGACCAAACCAATCATCACTTGATAAAACAAAGAATCTCCTCCAGACAAACCTGCATTCTCGAAAATGGAAGGCCCATAATAAAGCACGGCATTCACACCCATGAATTGTCCTAATATGGCAATACCGGCACCAATGAACACTGCCTTACGAATGCCAGGCTGCAACAACAAACGCCAATCTGATTGTGCAGAAGAGGCTATCATACTACGGGTTTCCTGCAACTGATAAGTAGCTTCACTGGCAGATTGATATATGCGTTCCAAAATACCAAAAGCTTGTTGCTCTTTACGTTGGACAATCAGCCAGCGCGGACTCTCGGGAATGAAAAAAATTATCAGGAAGAAAAGTAAAGCCGGAATGGTTTCCATACCCAGCATACCACGCCAGACTTCATCCACAAAAATCAGGTTCACCCATCCACCATCAGCACTGGACACCGCACTTTCTGACCATGCCAATAACTGATAATTCATCAGATAGGCACCTAAGAAACCTACAGTGACAGCCAACTGATACAAGCTGACCAACCGCCCCCGATATTGTGCCACGGAAACTTCTGAAATATACAAGGGGGAAACAACCGATACCACACCAATACCTACACCACCAATGATACGATAAACCACCAGTTGATTAAAATCTGCACAGAAGGCACATCCGATAGCCGATACTGAAAACATAACTGCTGAAAGGATCATCGTCAACTTCCGTCCTAACTTGTCACTCAATAAACCAGACATCAGCACGCCTGCAATAGAACCTATCAAGGCACATCCTACATACCACCCTTGCTGCAAGGTATCCAACCCGAAAACAGAAGTCACTTGAGAGGTTGTGCCGGATATGACCGCAGTATCATATCCGAACAAGAAACCTCCCAACGCTGCAACAACAGACAGGAATATCAAATAAGAAAAATTTATATTCGATTTCATACCTATTAAACTGATTTTGATTACCTGAGATTGAAATATTCCCGATATCTGTCGTATAAATGTCCGGCTTGCAGATAGGCAGACTGTGGACTCATGAAATGAGAAAACTCAAAAGTTATGGCTTTGTCGTACCCGGCCCGTTTAGCTGCTTCCAGTTTCATACGCAACTTGTCGAACTTAATTGGGAAAAATTTAATCGGCATATCCCGGTCGAATGTTTCAGCATTCGTCCAACATTTCATCCCATATTTATCTGCCAGTTTTTTATTCACTGTGAAAAATGCATCCAATTCATCGTAATCAATATGACCATCTTGAAATGCACAAGCATCTACCACATCGTGAATACCGTCAAATATTTCATTCCATTCACGCTCATGCTGTTCTACAGACACTGCCTCATCTTTGGTTAGAGAAGAACCGCTGGCCATCACTGCTTTCTTACCGTCTATCCAAGGAGATATAAATGTAGGAAGTCCGCCCGATACATCTTTACATTGTTTTCCCATAGCGTGGAATGCATCAATTGCACCTTTAGTAGCACGGCTGATTTCTCCGCTGATATACCATCCGCCAAAACTTTTGTAATGACCATAGTTCTTCCACACCTCATCTATCACATATTTATTGTCTTCTATCTCCCAGCTTAAATCTCCGGTATCCCAATAACGGCCAGAATCATACAGACCGAAATAAAATTTCATGCCGTATTTCTGAGCCAGACGCAAATACATATCCAATAAATCAACCGATGGCATATAACAACCTTTCTTCAACAAATACTTGGAAGGATACGTAATAAATTTACGATAACCAGAACGTATCATAATCACCGTATCAATACCTATACGCTTCATGTGCTGAAAATCCAAGTCCCATTCTTTCTCACCCCAGTTCTGATGGGGTATGTCATGGGAGATCTCATCTAAAAAAGTTCCTGTAATTTGTAGTCCCTGTGCCTTGGGAACAATTAACTTACCTGCACATTCTGCGGCCACTGCATTATCTGAGACAGCCTCTTCAACAAATGAATTACCCAACAAGGAAGGGACAGCCATTACAGAAGCACCTGTCAATGCTGCTTTCTTTAAAAAGTTTCTTCTACTATTCATCTTTCATGTATTAGATGGGTTATATTATTTATTATTTAAATTCTCCTGTTATATCTACAGGCTTTCGATTAAAAGGATCCAAAAGCTGGTCCAATAACACGGCCATTTCACCGCGAAGAATTTGCTTATCCCAATCCAACTTACCTAAACCAAAATTCTTCCACACATTTTCAACTTGTTTTTCTCCTTTCAACGATAATTGCTCCTTCTTTGCTATCTCTTCTATCAAATGAACAGCTTGCTTAACTGTCATAGTCTCACTATCTTTCTGCCACTGTGATTCAGGATACAAATCTTTCAACCCTTCTAATTCTGAAGTCAATAAAACAGTATCCGCACGCAACCATGTCTGATTGCTCCATTCTACATTACGTCCTACTCCCTTTAAAATCCCAGTAGAACCTATACGCTGATAAGATTGAAAGCGCACATCGGATACAGGTACATCCAAATAAGGCAACAAATAACCCTTGGCTGCCAAAATTGCATTTTGTACATCACGAACTTCCACTTCATCTACCATTTTTTCTTGAGAAACAGCCAATGCTGCCAATGCTCCAGCAGCCTGACCTATTTGCAATACAACAGGCTGCAAACGTGTAGTCCCATTGGCTATATTTGATACAGAAATAGATTTTTCTGCAACTATTAAATTCTTCACCTGTTGAGGTATTAATGTACCTAATGGCAAACCGTAAGAAGGAATTGGATAAAAATACAAGTTGGGTAATTCTTCATAACCATGATAACGTGTATGATGGTGATCCACAGGATAATCCCCTACAGCAATACAAGTACGATACAATTTTTGTGCCTGTTGATAAGGGGCAACTATATGATTCAAAGTAAAACGGACCTTTCCATGAATACGTCTAGATTCGCGATAATAAGGAATAAAGGGTAATTTATCTTCTGTTGGATACTCGTCATCAGCCAATCCTAAGGTGTTATAACCTAATTCATGTTGGATAAAATAAAGGAAACACATCGTGTAATGCTTAGCATATTCTATAGCCACTTGACGTTCACGAGGCGACATCTCAATTAAATTTACATAGTAATCATTTCCCTCAATTGGCCAATTGATCATATACTTTTTATTTGGTAATTTACCATAAGTAATCATCATATCCTTAGACCAAACTCTATCTGGTTCTTTAGGTGTAAGACATATGGGATTTGCGCACGCACAAGCAAACTCCTTTGGGTCATATCCCATTGGACGGGGAATTGTTACATCTTTACCATAATCTTTTAGTGTAGCTACATAGGTTAAATCTTGAACAATATTATTAGCCTTTTCTGGAGAGATATCCTCTTTAGTATCATACCGACTTTCCATACCGATATCATACTTTACACCACATAATTTAGCAACATCTCCAAGTTCTGTAGCATCAATGACAACTTTAGCATAAACAATTGCAGTACCATCTGATTCTGAAAATATTTCTGCACGCCAACCTTGTCCAACTTTACACAAATTATTTAATACAGTTCTCTTTTTTACGCTTAACAATTTCTCTGTTTGAACCATTTGATGAAAAATCTTATTCCCTACTGATGGCTCAAAAAGGACATTACTGACCCAACCTGTTTTCAACGAATCCAAACCTCCATAATGTAGCGCTAATTTAGATCTAAACTCCCCCCAAATTCCAGCAGGCAAATTATTGTTACCATCTATAGCACTCACTCCACCAGCTGTAAGCATTCCTCCTAGCCAATCCGTTTCCTCTATGATCAAAGTAGTTACGCCCATTCTAGAAGACTGAATTCCCGCAGCTACGCCACTTGCTCCACCACCAACAATCAAAACATCCACTTCTGATAAATGCTTCTTCGCGCATGACGTACTGAGCATATAAATACTAACCAAACAAAATATGAATATATTCCTCATAGCATAAACCTATTATTAATACATATATTAAATTATATTCAACGCAAAGATATATACTTTTACTAAATAAACAATATATAATAAACATTTTTATTATAAAACATGATATAGAACATAAATAAATGAATTTATATAATCATATATCACATCTAAAATATGTAAACTATTCTTATAGAAAAACTCATTTACAAAAAATATAATAAAAACACCGCTTGCGTCAATATAAAAAAATAAATTAAATCAAAGACGGAAATAAAATAATGAAATAATTTAATATATTTGTCATAATTAAAATAATGAGATATGGAACATAGATTATTAAAGGAAATAGAAATGGGTAG
>Reeses_p1__coassemble_202_pt1 | contig 45191 bp, 39 predicted proteins | sample Reeses_p1__metabat2_low_PE_008 | metagenome-assembled genome bin Reeses_p1 | reverse complement strand
TGCCTCATGGAGAATCTCTCCAATCGTTTTGTGTTAAGAACAAAGTTCCTTATAATATCTTTCAAGAAGTTTGAAAAATTCTACACATTAGCTTATATGTTGTCAGAAAAAAGTATCTTTGCGAAACGTTTCAAGGATTAAAAACTACTAAAAAGCAACCAGTTTAGTTGCAACTAAATTTTATTATGCCTACTTTTGTTTTGGAAGATATGGAAGCTGTTAAAGGAAAGCAATCTTTTAAAAAACTTTCTATAGATGGATGCTGCTTATTCGATGATTTTGAGCTGAATCTAGAAGGTTCACTTAAATCAGAATTGGGAGCTATTTATGCATATATGAATGAAGTAGCAAACTTGAAAAGTTTACCAAATAATAAATTCCATTTTTATAATGATCAGAAAGGTGGTTATAGGGAATTTGAATTTAAAAGCAAGCATTTAAGAGTCTACGGCATTACCATAGAAAATGGGAAGCTCATCATTCTAGGAGGAACGAAAGCAAAACAGAAAAAAGATGAGAGCGTTTTTCGCAGTATAAAAAAACAATTTATTGAATCGCTAAAATAGAAGAGGTAAGTATCATGAAAAGGCAAGAATTATTAAAAAGCCCGGTCTATTGGACTACACTATTACAAACTGAACTGTATCGCCAAATAGAAGATTTCATGCAAAAAAAGAATATGAATAAATCTCAGTTGGCAGAGTATTTAGGATGTTCTAAAGGCTATGTTACACAACTTCTATCTGGAGACTTTGACCATAAATTAAGTAAATTCATGGAACTATCTTTAGCAATTGGCAAAATTCCTCAATTTGAGTTTACTGATTTGGATGAGTTCGTTGAAGATGACAAACAAACCTTCAACAGCGTAAAAGCAAATAGTGAATTTTCAAAAATGACAGTTTATACCAATAAAGAACTCATAAATATAAAAGCTGCCTAACTATGCAAGCAATACCTTATAGAATACAGCAAATTAATACACTGCAATTTGCTATCTTTCCTGATAAATTTATCAATGGGGAAGAAATGTCTACTCAAGCTGAATTTCATTTCGGATACACGCCTCAATTGGAAAGTATCCGATGCATAGCTGCTATTGAATATGTGCAAGGGGATACTTTGCTCCTTTCTTGTAAAGTACAATGTGTCTTTGAAATTTCACCAGAAGGTATTGAAGAACTAAAAAAGAATATGGAGATTCCTGCTGGATTCTTGCAATACATGGCTACCATTGCAGTAGGAACTACTCGGGGGATTATACATTCAAAAACGGAAGGAACATTATTAAATGCATTTGTATTACCTCCACTCGATTTGACCCAAACAATTGATCAAAATCTTAAAATAGAAAACTGATAAGCAATCAGATACCCTGATTCCTATTTTAGTGAAGCATATCAAAATCTAAAACTATGGATAAAAAACGGCAGGAACAAATGGCCATGCGCAAACAGATGTTGGATGAATTGGAACGAAAGCTGGCAGCTACCAGAAAGCCCGAAGACAGTTTCTTCTTTTATCATCCGAATGAAGACCACATCGTATTATCCCACGCCCTCTTTTGGGTAATGACAGCTCCTCTTCAAAGCAAACTACAGTGGAGCAAGAATTTTCTGCTCTTGCGCCAGTTTCAGGAAGAAATGCTCGAAGCCTATCTCACTGAATCGGAAGAGTTCGAAGACCTGCTGCACTTCTGCACCGTTTGTTATGAAACGCTGCCTTATACCATAGGTGGAGCCAGAGAAGACCAGAAATCCAGCAAAGCTTGCCATAAACTGATAGCCATGGCTATCGTGGCCGGTGGATATGGTGGTGATATGGAAGAAGAGAGGATGTACGACTTGCTGGACGATATGGACTTTCACTACAATAAGGTGAAATGCCCGCTCATAGAGAAATTGCTTCCTTGGCTCTACAAAAAAGTAGAGGAGGAAATGAATACCACTTTGGCTACCAACCAATATTAAATTCCAAGTTAATTAATCAACAGAACTCGGTTTAGGACATTGAAAAGTGCCCTTTCGAAGGGGTATGCCCTAAATGGACTACTTATCTATAACTATGATTTTCGAAAAGAACTTTTTAGAGGATTTGTTGCAGCAGGCGGCAGTGTCGCCGCGGCTGCGGGTGAATTATGATTTGCGAAACTCGGCAGCAGACACGTCGCAGCGGATGCTGAATGCCTTGGCGGTGGGTACGCAGGTGCCGATTCACCGGCACGAGGATACGGCAGAGACGGTAATCTGTCTGTGCGGTAAACTGGTGGAGGTAATCTTCGAGGCGAAGGACGGGGCTTATCGGGGATAAATCAGGCACGGCCAGCGGTGGCTGTGTGTAAATAGGGAAAGGTGCTCTCGGAAGGGGGTGCCTTTTGTGTTTTTAATCACAAGGGGTCTATGAAAAAGGGGAATGAACGGACAGGAGAGGTGGTGACGTTTGGCAGCATCTCGCTGATACGGACAGGCAACAGGCTGCAGACTTGTACGCAGGAGGTGTATGCGGTGAACACGGGGGGATTTGACCCGGTGCTGGCATACAACCGGAGTTTTCTGATGTTGCCGTGGGACACGCGGTATGAGGAGGGGAATGAGTTGCTGGCGCGACGGGTGACGGACAGGTTGCACGGGGTATGTGTGCTGGCAGGGGATGAGAGCCGGGTGTACTGGAAGTACCGGATGCTGGAGGATGACTCGGTGGTGGTGATGGACCGGGAGGGGACGTATTATCACGTGACGCCGGAGGCGGGAACGCACCAGGCGGTGAAGGTGTGGCTGGGCAAGGCGGTGACGCCTTCGGAGGAGGATTACATCGATATGAGGGTGAGGGAGCTGGAGAACCGGATCAGCCGGGAGCGGCAACAGAGGGAACTGGCTTTGGAGGCGAAGCGGAGGAAGGAGAGAAAGGAGTTGCTGAAGGGGCTGCGCTCGGCGGTGCCTTTCCAGATGGGCAGCAAATGGGGGCTGCGCACGGCAGACCGGATGGTGGTGCCGCCGGTGTATCGCAGGGTGTCGGAGCCTGTGGGGGATTATTGTGCGTTTGAGATGTATCCGGACCGCTGGGGGGTGATGGAGCTGGATGGCAAGGTGGTGATAGAGCCGAAGTATCAGCGGGTGTGCTTCTGTGGCAAGAAGCGGGTGAAGCTGACGCTGGTGAACAATCGCACGGAGGAGGTGCGGCTATAAAGGAGAAGGGAAAGGATGGAATTGCGTGGGTATCAGACGGAGGTGTGCAGGCAGGTGTTGCAGGCACTGCAGAGGGTAAGGAGTGTATTGGTGCAGATGCCTACGGGCACGGGCAAGACGTGGGTGCTGGCGGCGCTGGTGAAGCGGATGCTGGAGCAGACGGACGTGCAGGGGGGCAGGGTGCTGATCGTGGCGCACCGCAGGCAGCTGGTGAAGCAGATTGAGGAGACTTTGCTGCGGATGGAGAAGCTGGAAGGGGGGCCGGAGGGGCTGTTCTGCCAGCGGGTAAGGGTGTGCTCTATTCAGTGGCTGACGGTGAACCTGGAGAGGGGGAAGGGGGAACCGGCGCTGGTGGTGATCGACGAGGCGCATCATGCGCTGGCGGCTACGTACCGGGCGTTGTGGAGGCGGTGGCCGAAGGCGCGCTTCCTGGGGCTGACGGCTACGCCTTACCGGATGAATGGGGAGGGGTTTACGGAATTGTTCGACAGGCTGGTGACGGCGGGTAGTATCCGGCAGTTCATGGCGCAGGGGTGGCTGTCGGGGTATGTGTATTATTCTATCCGACCGGATAGCAGGGAGCAGGGGGTGATTGATTCGCTGTGTCTGCGGGGGGCGGACGGGGATTACCTGACGAGGGAGATGCGGGAGAAGCTGGATGACTCTCCTACCCTGCACCGGCTGTATGAGGCGTACCGGAAGTTTGCGGACGGCAGAAAGGGGCTGGTGTATGCCATTGATACGGGGCACGCGGAGCACATTGCGGCGTATTACCGGGAAAGGGGGCTGGAGGCGGAGGCGGTGAGTTACCGCACTCCCCCAGCCCGCCGGGATGAGTTGGTGAGGAGGCTGGCGACGGGCAGCTTGCGGGTGCTGGTGAATGTGGACTTGTTTTCGGAGGGGTTCGACTGTCCGGATATTGATTTTATTCAGCTGGCCAGGCCTACGTTGTCTTTGGCGCGCTATCTGCAGATGGTGGGCCGGGGACTGAGGGGGCATGCGGATAAGGAGCGGTGTGTGATTATCGACCAGGTGGGGCTGTACAGGGTGTTTGGATTGCCGTCGGCCGACCGGGACTGGGAGGCGTGGTTTGCAGGGGTGAACCGCAGACCGGACAGCAAGGGTATGGGCACGCAGGGGTGGTTTCCGCCGGCGGTAGGGCTGGAGGGTGATAATGAGGTGGTGAGGATTGCAACGGTCGATGGGGGCCAGGCGCTGGACGAGACGACGGGGGAGTCGGGATTTGAACGGGTGAAGACGGCGCGGGGAACGGGCTGGAGGGATCGGTGCAGCGGCCGGGTGTTTGGCTCGTATCCGCAGACGGTGGACTTCGGGGGGATTCAGCTGGCTACGGAGGATGGAAGGATGTTTTTTCCCAGGATGCAGGTGCCCTGGAAGGAGGGACAGGGGGGCATCAGCCGAAAGGCGCTGGAGACGCAACCGTACCGGGGGGTGTACTGGCAGCGGTTGTTTATCTCGTTCGACTGCCCGGACAGGGTGTACCGGCTGGTGGAGGTGAAGCCGAACGGACTGAGGGTGTATGAGGATGTGCAGGGAAAGATGTTTGTGCAGGAGGACTTGGATCATAGGCTGCAGGAGTGTACGGAGGCGGAGGTGATGAAGGGGCTGATGGAGCGGTGTGAGGAGGAAATGGCCAGAGACAGGGAGGCGAAGCTGCGGAAGTATCGGCGCAAGGTGATGCGGCCGGGGGAGGCATGGCCCGTGGAACGGATGCCGGAAGGGGCTTGCTGGGAAGAGGCTGAGGGGAAGCTGATGCACGTGACGTACGAGGAAGCGGGTACGGGAAAGGAGGTATGGGTGGACTTGCTGACGGGGTATCTGCACGAGGAGAAGCCGGTGTTGCTGCAACGGGGGTGTGTGAGCTTGCTGCGCGAGAACGACCGGGTGTATATAAGGAATATCCGTGAGGAGGCGGGTATGCCTTACCGGAACTGGGAGGTGAGGGCCGACCAGCGGATCTGCAGCGTGGGAGAGGTGCTGTACTTTGCTCAGGACTTGAACGGCAGGCCGTATCGCATACGCAAACGGAGCGAGGATTTCAGAATGTTTGTGCTGGAGGACCGGACTACAGAGGGGGGATACGAACGGAGAAGGGGGGAACTAATGGTCATAAACTTACCCGACCAACCGCTGGAAGTGAAGGTGAATGGATAATTTTCTCAGCATTTTATTGCAATAAGTAAAAGTTTGGCGTAAATTTGCAATTTATTTGCTACAGTTTAATACATTCAATCTCTAAATACTTACATTATGGATACAAGCAAGATTGTAGGAGAAAAAATCAAGGCTCTCCGCGAAAATCAGGGTATCAGCCTGGAACAGTTGGCTGAACGGGCGGGACTTGCCATCGAACAGATAGATCGTATCGAAAATAATATTGACTTGCCTTCACTGGCACCGCTGATTAAAATAGCACGGGTACTGGGGGTAAGACTGGGTACGTTCCTGGACGACCAGGAGGAACTGGGACCGGTGGTGTGCCGCAAGAGGGAGGCTACCGACAGCATCAGTTTCTCGAACAATGCCATCCAGAGCCGGAAGCACATGGAGTATCATTCGCTCTCGAAATCGAAAGCTGACCGGCACATGGAGCCGTTTATCATTGATGTGACACCGACGGATGATAATGCGTTTGTGCTGTCTTCGCACGAGGGCGAGGAGTTTATCATGGTGATGAGCGGTACCATGGAGATAAGCTATGGAAAGCATACGTATCTGCTGGAAGAAGGTGACAGTATTTATTATGACTCAATCGTGCCGCATCATGTACATGCGTATCAGGGACAGGCGGCCAAAATTCTGGCGGTAATCTATACACCTATTTAATGAAGAAAGGATAGAAAAAGCATGTTATCGGAAAAAACACTGGGCCAATGGCTGGAACATTGGGCAAATACAACTCCTGACAAAGAATACATCGTTTACTCGGACCGAAACCTGAGGTTTACCTGGAAGCAGTTCAACCAACGGGTGGATGATATGGCTAAGGGATTGATAGCCATCGGGGTGGAACGGGGAACGCACGTGGGCATCTGGGCGGCTAATGTGCCCGACTGGCTGACGCTGCTGTATGCCTGTGCCAAAATCGGTGCGGTGTATGTTACGGTGAATACGAATTATAAACAGTCGGAACTGGAGTATCTGTGCCAGCACTCGGATATGCATACGCTGTGTATCGTGCACGGGGAAAAGGACAGCGACTTTGTGCAGATGACGTATACGATGCTGCCGGAACTGAAATCGTGCCAACGGGGGCACTTGAAGAGTGAACGGTTTCCGCAAATGAAGAATGTGATTTATGTGGGACCGGAAAAGCACCGGGGAATGTATAATACTTCGGAGATTCTGCTCTTGGGGAATAATGTGGAGGATACGTGCCTGAAGGAAATGAAGGCGAAGGTGTCTTGCCACGATGTGGTGAACATGCAGTATACATCGGGCACTACGGGCTTTCCTAAGGGGGTGATGCTGACGCACTATAACATTACCAACAACGGGTATCTGACGGGGGAACACATGAAGTTTACGGCGGAGGATAGGTTGTGTGTATGTGTGCCGCTGTTTCACTGTTTCGGAGTGGTGCTGGCCACGATGAACTGCCTGACGCATGGGTGCATGCAGGTGATGGTGGAGCGCTTTGACCCGCTGGTGGTGCTGGCTTCTATACATAAGGAGCGATGCACGGCGCTGTATGGGGTACCGACGATGTTTATTGCGGAACTGCATCATCCGATGTTTGAAATGTTTGATATGAGCAGCCTGCGCACGGGTATCATGGCGGGATCGCTCTGCCCGGTGGAACTGATGAGGCAGGTGGAGGAGAAGATGTTCATGAAGGTGACCAGTGTGTATGGTCTGACAGAGGCGGCTCCCGGCATGACGGCTACTCGGATAGAGGATGATTTTGACGTGCGCTGCAATACCGTGGGACGGGAGTTTGCGTATACGGAGGTGAAGGTGATTGACCCGGAAACGGGAAAAGAGTGCCCGGTAGGGGTACAGGGGGAAATGTGTAACCGGGGCTATAATACCATGAAGGGGTATTATAAGAATCCGGAGGCTACTGCGGAGGTGATTGATGCGGACGGATTCTTGCACTCGGGCGACTTGGGTGTGAAGGATGCGGACGGCAATTTCCGAATCACCGGACGTATCAAGGATATGATTATACGCGGAGGAGAGAATATTTACCCGCGCGAGATAGAGGAGTTTCTTTATCAGATGAAGGGGGTAAAGGATGTACAGGTGGCGGGGATTCCGTCGAAGAAATACGGCGAAGTGGTGGGTGCGTTCATTATCTTGCACGAGGGTATGGATATGCACGAATCGGACGTGAGGGATTTCTGCATCGGCAAGATAGCGCGCTACAAGATTCCGAAGTATATCTTCTTCGTGAAGGAGTTTCCTATGACGGGAAGCGGCAAGATTCAGAAGTTCAAGCTGAAGGAGCTGGGAGTGAAACTGTGCGAACAGAAGGGAATTACCATTATATAAATGGTGGGGCCGTGGGCGGCTGGAAACAGGATGCGCACGGCTGTCTGACTGCATACAAAAAGAGAGTGCTCTGACAAAGGGCACTCTCTTTTTTTTAGGGGTTGGGGGAACTGCTTAGAGTTGCGGATAGACCATGTGGGCTTCGGTCATGTGTTCCAGCACTTCGTGCAGGTATTTGGCGGATTCCCACTTGGCCATGGGAAGGTCGTGCAGCAGGTAGTTGCCGCAGTCTTGGGCGGTGGTACCGGGTACTTCGCCTTCGTATTCGGCCACAAAGCGGAAGGTGTCTTGCATCAAGGGCAGGATATCGGAGGGCTGAAGGTCGCCTTTCATCAGCAGGTAGTTGCCGGTGAGACAGCCCATAGGGCCCCAATAGATGATCTGGTCTTGCCACTGGGGCTCGTTACGCAGGTAGGTAGCGGCCAGGTGTTCGATGGTGTGAAGGGCGCCCTGTCCCAAGGCGGGCTCGCGGTTGGGTTCCTTCATGCGGATGTCGAACGTGGTGATGACTTCGCCGTTGACTTCGTCTTTACGGGATACGTAGATGCCGCGCAGCAGGCGGATGTGGTCGATGGTAAAACTTGGAATTTTCTTCATATCTGTTTGGGTAATCTTGGGTTATAATTCATGGGGCAGTGTGGACAGGAACGACCAGGTGGCCTGGAACGAACGCTGGGCCATGGTGCCCCAAAAGTCTTGGTACTGTGAGAAGTTGTCGGCGTGCGCACCGGGGGTGTCGCTCACTATGCGGAAGCTGATAAAGGCTACTCCGTAGAGGTGGCAGACGTGTGCCAGAGCGGCCGATTCCATGTCGACGGCCATACCGTCGGGGAAGTGTTGCTTGATAGAGGCCAGTTCGGCTTTGTCTTCTACAAAACGGTCGCCGGTGCAGATGAGGCCGCCGCAGATGCGGACATCTTCTACCTGCAGGGCCAGGGCGTGACGCAGCAGGGTGGGATGGGCTTCGTAGTAGAGGGGCATGCCTTGTATCTGTCCGTAGGAGGTGCCGTCGTTGCCGCAGTATACATCGTGGTATACCAGACGGCTGCTGGCTACTACGTCGGCTACGCGCAGGGTGGCGTCGATACCGCCTGCCACTCCGGTGCTGATGATGCAGTCGGGGGCGTAACGGCGAATCAGTTCGGCAGCACCTACGGCTGCATTGACTTTACCGATGCCGCACTGGGTGAGGATGACCTGGTTGCCGTTCAACTCTCCTACTACATAGCGGAAGGGGCCTTCCGCATACTCATTCTTCTGTTGCAAGCGCTCGGCCAATTGGCGGTGCTCGCTGTCCATTGCACTGATAATACCTATCTTCATATGTGTTATGTATGCTGGTTCATTCTGTTAGTTTTTTCTTTTCCGGGGCAAAGATACGACAAATCAGTTAATTCCATGCAAAAAGCCCTGTATGTTTCCGCGGTTCTCCGGAACGGTGCATACAGGGCTTCTGGTGAGAGGGGAATAATTATTCAGCAGCGGCCCATTCACGAGCGCCTTGTTCTTTGAGGCGGGCGGTGAAAGCAGCGGCTTTCTCTTCGGCGATTTTCTCATCGGCCGGACTGGCATAGGCATGGCGGTAGCCTTGTACTACATTCCACTGGCCACGGGTGAAGTCGGGGAAAGCTACCGGAGCGCAATTGTGGTCCATGGAGAGGGTGCCGAGTTCGGCCAGACTGCACCATTCGGCCAGGTCGTATACGTCCATGTCGAGTGGAAGTCCGTTTTGCAGGCAGTATACCAGGCGGGCATCCATGATGAAGTCCATACCGCCATGGCCGCCTACTGCTTTGGCCAGTTCGCCGTATTTCTTCAGGATGGGATGGTAGTATTTATCGACGAGGGCTTTTTCTTCGGCTGCCGGCAGGAAGCCGTGTGAATTCAGGTCGTCTACCTTGGGCTGCACACCAGAGGCCGTGAGTTGCTTGCCATCGAGTGCATAGCCGCTCACCGGGTATTTGTTGGCAAATCCTTTGGTTCCCGTGAGCTGGTAGAGGCGGTTATAGGGCTGAGGGGTCATGACGTTGTGCTGGATTTCGATGACTTTGCCGTTTTCGGTACGAATCAGGGTGGTGGTGTGGTCGCCGTTGCGGAAGCCGTTGCACACGGAATCGGTTCTTTCTTCTACCAGTTGCTTGCCTACTACCGACTTGGTGTCCATGGCTACCAGGGTCTTCATGCGGTCGCCCCGGTGAATGTTCAGGACTTGGGCCACGGGACCGAGTCCGTGGGTGGCGTATACATCGCCGCGGTGGCGCATATTGTAATCCAGGCGCCAGCCCAGCTTGTCGGCTTCACCGGCTTTCCAGTAATAGTCCCAGAAGGGGGAAAGGTCGTGGATGTAGGCTCCCTGTGCACGGATGATTTCTCCGAACACGCCTTGCTGGGCCATGTTCAAGGTGTTCATCTCGTACCAGTCGTAGCAGCAGTTTTCCAAAATCATGCAGTGCAACTGTTTCTGCTCGCTCAGATTGATGAGGTCCCAGCATTGCTGCAAGGTCATGGCGGAAGGTACCTCGATGGCTACGTGCTTGCCGTTCTTCAGGGCGCATTCGGCCACCGGGAAGTGATGGAGCCAGTCGGCCGCTACGTATACGAGGTCGATGTCTGGACGCTGACACAGGGCTTCATAGCCTTTCTCGCCCGAATAGATGGCTGCCCGGGGCATGGAGGTGTTCTTCAAATAGCGCTGGCATTTCTCGGCTCGCTCTGCCTCGTAATCGCACAGGGCTACTACTTGGGTGCCGGGGATGTGGGTAAACCGGTCTACCGCATCGGGACCGCGCATGCCTAATCCTACAAATCCTACACGTACCACTTCCAGCTTGGGAGCTGTCAGTGCCAACGCACTCTTTTGCCCGGCCGGACGTTCGGGCGATTCTACCACAATGGTTCCGTTATCCCAGGTCCAGCGGGTACCATATTCATTGATATGGGTCTCTGCCGCAGGCTGGGAAGAGCATGCACACAGCCATGCACACAAGCCCAATAGACATAGTTTCAAGTTTTTCATATTTAAGTAGTTTAAAAATAGAGAACGGTTTCAAAGATAGTGTTATCCCTGCTAAGAAACACGAGAAGCGACTATTTTTCAACACTTTTTAAAGGAGAATGGCGGGTACCCGTTGATTATTCCAGGCTTTTATTGTAAGTTTGCGCATTCTTTATAGATACAATGTAAACGATATGATAATGAAAAAGCTATACCCGGATTTACTGGCCATACTGGCTTTTGTACTGATTTCTTTTGCGTATTTCTTCCCGGCGGATGTGGAAGACCGCATGCTGTTTCAACATGATACGGAAGCTGGCGTGGGTGCCGGACAGGAGGCGGCTACCTACCTGAAGGAAACGGGAGAACGGACGCGCTGGACCAACTCCATCTTCGGGGGAATGCCTACGTACCAGCTGACGCCTTCGTACGATTCTACACAGCCGCTGAGCTGGGCGCAGAAGGTGTACCGGCTGTTCTTGCCGGAGTATGTGTACCTGACGTTTATCCTGATGCTGGGGTTCTATATCTTGCTGCGGGTGTTCAACTTACCTGCCTGGTATGCGGCACTGGGGGGAATCATCTGGGCTTTTTCTTCGTACTTCTTTATCCTGATTTCGGCCGGACACCTTTGGAAGTTCATTACGCTGGCGTATGTGCCGCCTACGATAGCGGGCATGGTACTGACGTATCGGGGGAAATTACTGGCCGGGGGCTTGCTGACCACTTTCTTCGTGGCTTTGCAGATTAATTCCAACCACGTGCAGATGTCGTATTACTTCTTCTTTGCCATGCTGTTTATGGCAGGGGCGTATCTGGTGCAGGCGTGGAGAGAAAAGACCCTTCCGCAGTTCTGCAAGGCTACGGCGGTGTTGCTGATAGCCGGCTGCATCGGTATAGCTACCAACGTGTCTAATCTCTATCATACGTATACTTACAGCAAGGAGACTATGCGGGGAAAAAGCGAACTGGTGCAAACCGGTGAGGCTGCCAGACAATCGAGCAGCGGACTGGACCGTGACTACATCACGCAGTGGAGTTATGGCATCGGGGAGACGTGGACGCTGCTGGTACCGAATTATAAGGGAGGGGCTTCGGCTCCGCTGGCTCAGAACGAAACGGCCATGCAGCAGGCCAACCCGATGTATAGCGGACTGTATGGCAGCCTGACGCAGTATTTCGGCGACCAGCCCATGACGGCGGGCCCGGTGTATGTGGGGGCTTTCGTGCTGTTTCTCTTTATCTTGGGCTGTTTCATCGTGAAAGGACCGCTGAAGGGGGCGCTGCTCGGGGCTACCCTCTTTTCCATCGTGCTGGCATGGGGCAAGAATTTCATGCCGCTGACGGATTTCTTCATTGATTATGTGCCGATGTACAATAAGTTCCGTGCGGTGTCGTCGATTTTGGTCATTGCGGAATTTACCATTCCGCTGCTGGCTGTCTTGGCCTTGAAGCAGTTGCTGGATGAACCCGACTGCTGGAAAAAAGAGAAAAAGGCTGTGGGCATCAGTCTGCTGCTGACGGCTGGTGTGGCTTTCCTGCTGTGGGTGGCACCAGGGGCGCTGGGGTCTTCTTTCATTCCTGCTCAGGAGGCACAGATGCTGCAGCAGGCGGTGAACCAGCAGATGATTCCGGCCAATGAATTGAACGGAATACTGGCCAACCTGAAAGAGATGCGCGAGGCTTTGGTGAGTGCCGATGCCGGACGAAGCCTGGGGATTATCCTGGGGGGATGTGCCTTGCTCTGGCTGGGTATGAGCGGGAAGCTGCGGACTGAGCTGACGGTGATGGGGATAGCGGTGCTCTGCCTGGTGGATATGTGGACGGTGAACAAACGTTACCTGAACGACGGGCAGTTTGTGCCCCGGTCTACTCAAACGACCACGTTCAACAAGACGCGGACGGATGAACTGATCTTACAGGATAAAGATTTGGATTACCGGGTGCTGAACTTTGCCAGCAATACGTTCAACGAAAATCATACGGCATACTGGCATAAGAATGTGGGAGGATATCATCCGGCTAAATTACGCCGCTACCAGGAAATGATAGAGCGCCACATCGCTCCGCAGATGCAGGCTGCTTACCAGGAAATAGCGCAGGCCAACGGCAGAATGGACAGCGTGGATGCGTCTAAATTCTGCATACTGAACATGCTGAATACGAAATATTTTATCTTGCCGGCCGGGAAACAGGGGGAAACGGTACCGGTAGGGAATCCGTATGCGTATGGCAATGCGTGGTTCGTGGACCGCGTGAGCTATGTGGACAATGCCAACGAGGAAATAGAGAAGACCGGACAGGTGGTGCCAACCGAAACGGCGGTAGTGGACAAACGGTTCCGGGAGGTGCTGAAAGGGGCTACCGAACTGAAAAAAGACAGCCTGGCGGGTATCCGGCTGAAAGAGTATGCTCCCAACCGACTGGTGTATGAAACGGATAATGCACAGGACGGAGTGGCCGTGTTCTCTGAAATTTATTATCCGGATGGATGGCAGGTGACCATCGATGGAAAACCGGCTGAATTAGGACGGGCCGACTACATTCTGCGTGCGCTCTATGTGCCAGCAGGAAAACATACCGTGGAAATGCGATTCGACCCGCCAAGCTTGCACATAACGGAAGCAGTGGCGTATGGAGCACTGGCGCTGCTCATCATAGGATGCATGGTGCTGCTGTGGAAAGCAAAGAGAAAAAATTGATAATTTCAGCGTTTTTCCGTATTTTTGTTCCCAAATCATTAAAATCATAGAAAAGAATGGAGACAACTCGTCAGAATAAAATAGCTCGCCTCATTCAGAAAGAACTGGGCGATATCTTCTTGTTACAGACCAAAGCTACGCACGGTGTATTGGTATCGGTGAGTGCAGTACGCATCAGTCCTGATATGAGCATTGCTCGTGCGTATCTGAGCATCTTCCCCTCGGAAAAGGCGGAGGAAATTATCCGGAATATCAACGAAAATGCCAAATCAATCCGCTATGAACTGGGCACACGGGTACGCCACCAACTGCGTATCATCCCGGAACTGAAATTCTTTGTAGATGATTCATTGGACTACTTGGAACGTATCGATGAATTGCTGAAAGAGTGAACCTGTCGTTCTACATAGCCCGGCGTTATCTCTTCTCGAAAAAGAAGCACAATGCCATCAATATTATATCGGGTGTATCGGTGTGTGGCGTTGCCCTGGCTACGCTGGCACTGGTGTGCACCCTTTCTGTGTTCAACGGATTTCAGAACATGGTGGCCAGTTTCTTTACGGCTTTCGATCCGGAACTGAAGATTACTGTGAATCAGGGAAAGGTGTTCCTGCCGCAGGATTCACTCATACAGGAGGTACGGAAATTCCCGGAAATTGAGGTGTGGAGCGAGACACTGGAAGAGAATGCGGTGGTGCAATACAAGAAACGGCAGACAATGGCGGTCATCAAAGGGGTGGAGGATAACTTCAGGCAACTGACCGAGATAGACAGCCTGCTCTATGGGGCGGGTACTTTTCTGCTGAAAGATGCGCAGGTGAACTATGGTATTCTGGGGGCAGAGCTGGTGTCGGAACTAGGCACCGGACTGCAATTCGTAGACCCTCTGCGGGTGTATGCACCCAAAAGGCATACCAAGGTGAACCTGGCCAACCCGGCAGCGGCCTTTAATCAGGGGTATCTTTATTCACCGGGGGCGGTGTTCGTGGTGAATCAGCAGAAATATGATGCGCACTATATATTGGCTCCGCTCAGCTTTGCCCGACAGTTGTTTGGCTATAACCAGGAGGTGTCTGCCATCGAGATTAAACTTAAGAAGGGTACCGACATTGCTGCTACGGAAAAGAAAATGGCGCAGGTGCTGGGAGACGGGTTTAAAGTGGAAAATCAGTATGAGCAGCAGGCGGATGTGTTTCGCATCATGGAAATAGAGAAACTGATTTCTTACTTGTTTCTGACATTTATCCTGGGAATAGCCTGCTTCAATGTGATTGGCTCGCTCTCTATGCTGATTCTGGACAAGAAAGAGAATACGGAAACGCTTCGGAACTTGGGAGCAGACGATAGGATGATTACGCGTATCTTCTTGTTGGAGGGACGGATGATTTCTTTACTGGGAGCTACGATAGGTATTGTGGGAGGGGTGTCGCTCTGTCTGCTGCAACAACATTTTGGATTCATTACGCTGGGAGGCGGAAACGGGGCATTTGTAGTAGATGCCTATCCGGTGAGCATTCAGCTGACCGACCTTGTAGTAGTATTCGTCACGGTAATAGCCGTGGGATTTCTCTCGGTATGGTATCCGGTAAGGTATCTGAGCCGAAAAATCTTACAGACACCTTCCAGAAACTAAGCATCAGTTTTTCTTACGGATAATGGTCAGCCCGTCGCGCAAAGGAAGGATGACTTTCTCTACGCGCTGATCGGCTGCAACGAAATCATTGAATGCCTTGATACGAATGGTTTGCAAGTCGGAAGCATGGGGGTGTTCTTCCAGCACATGCCCGTCCCAAAGGGTATTGTCGGCTATGATGTATCCTCCCGGGGAAAGACGCGGCAGAATCAGTTCGTAATAATCCAGGTACTTACGTTTATCACCGTCGATAAATGCCAAATCAAATTGCTGACTCATCTGAGGCACCAGTTCTAAGGCATCTCCTATATAAAACTTGATTTTATCGGCATAGGGCGACCGCTCCAGCCAGGGACGGGTGAACTCCTCTTGCTCGTCGTTGATTTCAATGGTATGCAACTGGGCTCCTTCGGGCAGGCCTTCTGCCATACAAAGTGCGGAATAACCGCTATAGGTACCGATTTCCAGCACCTGCATCGGACGAATCATCCGCACAAACATTTTCAGCATACGGCCCTGCAAATGTCCGGAAGCCATGCGCGGATAAAGTAATTTGAGGTGGGTATCGCGGTATAAGGCATGCAGATAATCGCCTTCTTCATCGATATGCTGCAGGATATATTCATCTATCGTCATAAGAACAGGGTATTAAAATACAAGAATAGGAAAAGTAAGCGCAAGTATGGATGAAAAAAATGAGCGTGTGCCAATGGTTTATTCCCTTGTTATGCACACGCTCATGGTATAAGGACAGCTAGCTTACGCTACTATACATTATTATATATGTCTATTAAAGATAGCGGTTGCTATTGGGCAATACGGTAGTATCGGCGTTGGCCAATGCATCTTCTACTACATTGATTTCCAAGAAGGAGGTCTGTGTACCTGCCTTACCGCTGCTTAAATAGCCTACCATATCAGTGGGCTGCAGACGGCCTTCGCTTACCAGACGACGCAAAGCCGCAAAATAGTATTCCTGTCCATTGGCCAACTCGGGCATATAGATGGCTTCTACACCGTAAGAAAGGGCCAAGTGACGCATGGTCTTTTCTTTATAGCAGATGGCCAATACCGGGAACTTACCACGGAAGGCAGCCAGGTTACGAGCTGTACGTCCGCTATAGCTGTCGGTAATGATGGCACGGATTTTCAATTTGGTAGTGGCCTTCACTGCTTGCTTGGCCAGGAAGGCAGTGACATCGTTGCTGTCTTCATCCAGAGGAATACGGATGTCATTATCAGCCAGCTTATCTTTTTCTGCCTGAGCAGCAATCTTGGCCATGGTCTTCACAGCTTCTACCGGGTATTTTCCATAAGCTGTTTCACCGCTAAGCATCAGGGCATCTGTGCGGTAATAGATAGCGTTGGCAATATCGGTAACCTCGGCACGGGTAGGACGAGGATTATTGATCATGGTGTGCAGCATCTGGGTAGCTACGATAACCGGCTTCTTGGCTAAAATACATTTACGAATCAGTACGCGCTGAATGCCCGGAATACGTTCCTGTGCTACTTCGATACCCAAGTCGCCACGAGCCACCATCACACCATCAGCCACTTCCAGAATCTCATCGATGTTATCTACACCTTCCTGATTCTCGATCTTGGCAATGATACGGATGTCGCTGTTGTGCTCGTCCAGAATAGCCTTGATATCCAAAATATCTTGCTTGCTGCGCACAAAGGAATGGGCTATGAAATCAATGTCTTTCTCTATTGCATAAAGTATGTTATTACGGTCTTTCTCGGTGAGTGAAGGCAGGTTGATGCGAACACCCGGCACATTGACACTTTTACGGTTGCCCAAAGTAGCCTCATTCTGTGCCTCACAAATCAGACAGTTCTCGTGCTTTTCTACAACCGTCAGTTCCAAATCGCCGTCATCAATCAAAATATGACCGCCTACGCTGAGGTCTTGCACAAAATTAGCATAAGATACGGCAATGCACTCACGGGTAGTAAGTTGGTCTGGATTACCTACAACCTTTACCCGGTCGCCAGCCTGGAAAGGTATGGGATCTCCGGCAAGGGATGTTGTACGCACTTCAGGACCTTTAGTATCCATCAGGATGGCTATGCGGTTAGAGACTTGACGCACATTACCGATTAAACGCTCAAAACCTTCTCGATTGGCATGAGCTGTATTCATACGCACCACATTCACACCGGCTTCATACAACTGCTTGATAAAGTCTACGTCACAACGCAGGTCGGAGACCGTAGCTACAATTTTTGTCTGCTTTAATAACATAATCTTATACTTATATTAATGATTGACTGATAAATGATTCCAATGCCAAACGATAAGAGTCTAATCCAAAGCCCACAATAACACCGCGACAAGCGCAGGATATCATCGAAACGTGACGGAAAGATTCGCGAGTGTGTACATTGGAGATGTGTACCTCTACTACAGGAGCGGTAACTGCGCGGATAGCATCCTGCAAGGCTATGGATGTGTGCGTATAAGCACCAGCATTCAAGATAATGCCATCGGCCTCGAAACCTACCTGATGAATCTGATTGATCAGCTCGCCTTCGATGTTAGACTGGAAATAGGCGATTTCTATCATCGGATAATGTGCACGGAGTTTGGCAAGATAATCTTCAAAAGAAACAGAACCGTAGATAGAAGGTTCACGCTTCCCCAAAAGGTTGATGTTCGGGCCATTTATTATCTGTATCTTCATAACACTTTTTTTGTTACCTTTGTACCCACGTAGAATCTGGAGACTTCAGCGCTGCACCGACAGAATAAGATGTGCAGCAGCTAAAAGGCGGACAGCTTCTTCGTTCATTCTGAGTGCAAAGGTAAAAAAAAGAAATGAAATCGGAAGGAAAATCCTCGAATAAGCAAGGACTGAAACGGATTATTGACCGGTATAAACAGTATTTGATGCTGGAGAAATCATTTTCTCCTCATACCATTGATGCCTATCTGAAAGATCTGGATAAGTTAACATCCTTTTTAAGCAACGAGCAAATAGACTGGATGGACGTGAACCTGGATCAGTTGCAACAGTTCTCGGCCGGCCTGCACGACATCGGCATACACCCTCGCTCTCAGGCCCGTATCCTGTCGGGCATCAAATCGTTTTTCCACTATCTGGTATTGGAAGAATACCGGGAAGACGACCCTAGCGAACTGCTGGAAGGACCGAAAATCGGATTCAAAATTCCGGAAGTGCTGACCGTAGAAGAAATTGACAACATCATAGGAGCCATCGACCTGAGCACACAAGAAGGACAACGCAACCGGGCTATCGTGGAAACCTTATACAGCTGCGGACTGCGGGTATCGGAACTGTGTAACCTGAAATTATCTGACCTTTATCTGAACGAGGGATTTATCCGGGTACAGGGGAAAGGAAACAAACAGAGACTAGTACCTATCTCTCCAAGGGCTATCAAGGAAATAACCAACTGGATGAAAGACCGAAACGGCCAATGGCGTATCCGGAAAGAGTATGAGGACTATGTGTTTCTGGCCCGGTGGGGGAAAAACATTTCAAGAATCATGGTATTTCACCTGATAAAGGAACTGGCGCAAAAAGCATCGATCGAAAAAAATATCAGCCCACACACTTTCAGACATTCCTTTGCCACACACTTACTGGAAGGAGGGGCCAACTTGCGGGCCATACAATGCATGCTGGGGCACGAATCGATAGCTACCACTGAAATCTATACGCACATTGACCGGAACAGACTGAGAAGCGAGATTATAGAACATCACCCACGGAATATAAAATACCGTCAAGAACACGGCTTTCATTAAATTATAATAAATAAATGCCAATCATTAACATATTGTCAGAAGATTTAATATCTTTGCCACTGCTCTTGCTTTAGGCATCGGCGAACAATATAAAAGAATAGACAAATTTCAATTACAAACAATTAATTTATACCTAAAATGACAAAGAAACTGTATTTGCCTCTTTTACTGGCAGTAGTTGCTGTTTTATCATCTTGCAGCAGCAAAATGGGTGAATTGTCTTCTGACTATTTCACTGTAACTCCTCAAGTTCTGGAAGCCGTAGGTGGTAAAGTTCCTGCTACCATCAATGGTAAGTTCCCTGAAAAGTACTTCAACAAAAAGGCTGTTGTAGAAGTAACTCCCGTACTGAAATGGGAAGGCGGTGAAGCGAAAGGACAACCGGCTGTGTTCCAAGGTGAGAAAGTGGAAGGTAACAACCAAAGCATTTCTTACAAAATGGGTGGTAACTACACAATGAAGACTTCTTTCGACTATGTGCCCGAAATGGCTAAATCTGAGCTTTACTTGGAATTCAAAGCTACAAAAGGCAACAAGACTATCCAAATACCGGCTGTAAAGATTGCCGACGGTGTAATCTCTACTTCTGAACTCGTAGGTGAAACGCTGAACAGCGCTAACCCGGCTCTGGGTGCTGATGCTTTCCAACGCATCATCAAAGATAAGCACGATGCTCAAATCATGTTCTTGATTCAACAAGCTAACGTGCGTTCTAGCGAACTGAAAACTGCCAAGAACTTCGAAGCTGAAGTAAAGGCTATCAGCGAAACTCCTAACAAGAAAATCAGCGACATCGAAATCTCTGCATATGCTTCTCCGGATGGTGGTGTAGAACTGAACAAAGGTTTGGCTGAAAAACGTCAGGACAACACTGCTAAGGTTATCAACAAGAACCTGAAGAAAGATAAGATTGAAGCTAATGTACGCACTCAGTATACTGCTCAGGACTGGGAAGGCTTCCAGGAACTGGTTTCTAAATCTGACATCCAAGACAAGGAACTGATTCTGCGCGTTCTTTCTATGTATAGCGAACCGGAACAAAGAGAACAGGAAATCAAGAACATCTCTTCTGTTTACAAAACTTTGGCTGACGAAATCCTGCCGCAGTTGCGTCGTTCTCGCCTGACTTTGAACTACGAAATTATCGGTAAGTCTGACGAAGAAATCGCTAACCTGGCTGACAGCGATGCTAAGCAACTGAACGTGGAAGAACTGCTCTACGCTGCTACCCTGACTAAAGATGCTGCTAAGAAGGAAGTTATCTATACAAAAGCTACTCAAATCTATCCGAATGATTTCCGTGCTTACAACAACTTAGGTAAGCTGGCTTATCAGGCTGGTAACCAAGACAAGGCTGAAAACTACTTCAAGAAAGCTGCTGCCTTGAAAGATGCTCCTGAAGCAAACATGAACTTGGGTCTGATTGCACTGAACAAGGGTGACAAGGCTGCTGCTGAAGCTTACTTCGGTAAAGCTGCTGGTGCTGAAGAACTGAACGAAGCTTTGGGTAACCTTTACATTGCTCAGGGTCAATATAACAAAGCTGTAAACGCTTTCGGTGATACCAAGACTAACAGCGCTGCTTTGGCTCAAATCCTGGCTAAGGATTACAACAAAGCTAAGAATACACTGAGCGGTATCGAAAACAAAGATGCTTACACTGACTACCTGGGTGCTGTATTGGGCGCTAGAACTAACAACGACGCTATGGTAATGAGCAACTTGAAAAATGCCATTGCTAAGGATGCTAAGTTGGCTAAGAAAGCTGCTACAGACTTGGAATTCTCTAAATACTTCACTAATGCTGATTTCATGAGCATCGTTAAGTAACGAAAGAGATAAATTCAAATAAAAGAAGTTGCCCGACTCATTTTTTAGTCGGGCAACTTTTTTTATATCCCATAAAAGACGTACTTTCGCAACATCATACCAGAAGATACCATACACATGAAAAAATTGATTAGTCTTATAGGAAGTTGCTTGTTTCTTCTCTCGGCTTGTAATGAAACGGAAGAAGGAAAAGTTGCCCACATTAGCGGACATATCCAAGGGCTGGGAAACGACACGCTTTATCTATATGGTACAGACAAATATTATGACCGGATAGACACTATCCTGGTAAAAGAGGATAAATTTACGGCTACATTGGCGGTAGATACCCTGCTGGAAACCAGAATACGGTTCAACAACGGCCAAATCTATCCTATATATCTGGACAAGGGAAACCGGATAGAGATTAAAGGCAAAGAGGCGGAACTGCCTACACTGGAGGTTACCGGAAACCTGCCTAACAAAGAATTCTCTGCTTTTCAAAAAGAACTGAAGGGGCTGCAGGCTCCCTCGGACAGGGTAATGGAAGAAAAAGCAGCAGCCTTCATCCAAAATCATCCTTTCTCACTGGTTAGTATCTATCTATTGGACCACTACTTTGTGCAGAAGCCGCATCCCGATTTAACACAAATACGCCAACTCGTGAATAGCATGAGCGGCGAATTGAAAGACCGGCCATACATCACCCAACTGCAGGAGTTATTGAAAAGAAGCGAAAAAGGAGAAATCGGGAAAAACATGCCTTACTTCCGACTTCCCAACCAGGATGACAAAAAAATAGGGCGTTCTGATTTTAAAGGAAAACATCTGTTGGTACACTTCTGGGCATCTTGGGATACACTCAGCTGCCAACAGAACGAAATCTATAAACGTATCTATCGGAAAGAAAAGAAGAATCCATACTTTGCTATACTAGGAATATCGCTCGATATGGATAAGAAGAGCTGGAAAGAATGCATCCGAAAAGATACACTCAAATGGGAACAAGTATGTGACCTGGATGGATGGAACACAGAACTGGTGAATCAGCTGGCTATCCGGGAAATCCCTTGCAACCTGTTACTTTCTCCTACCGGACGGATAGAGGCCAAAGATTTGGATGAGCATGCCATCCTGGAAAAACTAAAAGCCATAGAAAAGGAAGAGAAAGCGAAAAAAGAAAAGAAGAATAAGGTGGTACGCGCTACAAAATAAGCCAACGAACTGCCAACACTTACATCCAAACAACATGTTAACCAAAGTCTACGGAGCGGCTGTACAAGGAATTGATGCAACCCTCATTACCATTGAAGTAAATAGTTCCAGGGGCTGTATGTTCTACCTGGTAGGCTTGCCCGACTCGGCTGTAAAGGAAAGCTACCAACGTATCCGCTCGGCTCTGCAGGTAAATGAATACAAAATGCCGACGGCTACCTTAACCATCAACATGGCTCCGGCCGACATCCGCAAAGAGGGAGCAGCCTATGACTTGCCATTAGCCATCGGCATGCTGGGGGCTAACGGATGTATACAAACCGAACGTTTGGAAGAGTATCTGATGATGGGAGAGTTGAGCTTGGACGGAAGTCTGCAACCCATTACCGGAGTACTGCCCATGGCTATCAAAGCTCGGGAACTAGGATTCAAGGGGATGATTATACCGGCTTACAATGCCCGGGAAGCAGCGGTGGTCAACAACCTGGAGGTGTATGGAGTAAATCATATCCGTGAAGTAACGGATTTCTTCAACGGAACCGCCCGGCTAACACCTACTGTAGTAAATACAAGGGAGGAGTTTTATGCACAACAGGCCGTGACAGACCTGGATTTTGCCGATGTAAAAGGACAGGAAAATGTGAAAAGGGCTTTGGAGGTGGCTGCAGCCGGCGGACATAATATCCTACTGATTGGAGCTCCAGGAAGCGGTAAGTCTATGCTGGCCAAACGACTGCCTTCTATCTTACCCCCGCTATCGCTGGGAGAAAGCCTGGAAACGACCAAGATTCATTCGGTGGCCGGCAAACTGGGTAAAGAGGGGGGCCTCATCTCGCAGCGACCGTTCCGCGACCCGCACCATACCATTTCTCAGGTGGCCATGACTGGAGGTGGATCATATCCACAACCCGGAGAAATCAGTCTGGCTCATAATGGAGTACTCTTTCTGGATGAATTACCGGAATTTTCACGCAATGTACTCGAGGTACTCAGGCAGCCGCTGGAAGACCGCAAGATTAGCATTTCACGCGTAAAATGCAACGTAGAATATCCGGCCAGCTTCATGTTAGTGGCCTCTATGAATCCCTGCCCGTGCGGATACTACAATCACCCTACCAAGGCGTGTGTATGCAGCCCCGGACAAGTACAGAAGTACCTGAACCGCATATCGGGCCCATTATTGGACAGAATAGACCTACAGATAGAGGTAATTCCCGTAGAATTTGAAAAGATGGCAGATGCCCGACTCGGAGAGTCTAGTGCTGCAATCCGTGAACGGGTAATCCAGGCACGCAGAATACAAGAAAAAAGGTATGCCCAGGAAAAAGGTATCTATTGTAACGCCCAGATGAGCAGTCGGCTGCTGAATCAGTATGCCCGGCCAGACGAAGCTGGACTCGCTTTACTAAAGAATGCCATGAACCGGCTGAGTCTGTCGGCAAGAGCCTACGACCGCATCTTGAAAGTATCCAGAACCATTGCCGATCTGGAAGGAAGTGAACGAGTGGCCTCCAGACACTTGGCAGAAGCCATCGGCTACCGCAACCTAGACCGGGAAGACTGGGCAGGATAACCGACAGCTATTATCTTTATTTCTCTACACGGATACGAGCATCCACAGCTATCACATGCTTTTCAGTGGCCAGCAAGGGGTTGATATCCATCTCTTTAATCTCAGTGGCAAAACGAAGCAAAGTGGAAAGACGGACAATGATTTCGGCAAACTTCGATTCGTTGACACCCTGTTGTCCGCGTGTACCCTTGATAATCTTGTAGGCACGCAAGGAACGAATCATAGAATAGGCTTCTTCATATGACAAGGGAGCCAAACCCGATGATACGTCTTTCAAAACTTCCACAAAGATACCTCCGAGTCCACAAAGCACCACATGACCGAACTTTTCTTCGTATTTGGCACCGATAAACAATTCCGTACCTTTCAACATGGGCTGCACCATGATGGCAGTTACCTCGGGTAATTGCATCATGCGGTCGAACTCCAATGATAGGTGTTGTTCGTTTTTAATATTGAGCACCACTCCTCCGATATCCGACTTATGCACTGGTCCTACCACCTTGGCCACCACCGGGAAACCGGCCCGACGGGCAAAAGCCAGCACCTCTTCCTTCTTGGAAGAAACAAACTCGTCGACCACCGGAATGCCAGCTGCATGCAACAAAGCCTGCACATAATGGGGTTCAATGTAACCATTAGCAGGAATAGAGTCAATGATGCGACGAATACGAGGTACATCTACTCCAAACAACTCTATTTCATTGGCAGCCGGACGCGGAACATTCATGATGCGCGCCAAAGCTGTGCCAAGCGTTACCTCATCCGAGAAGTTCACATGTCCCTTGGCCAAAAATTCTGCCACCTCGGCACCCGCCGTATTGATAGAAGGCAGAATGGGGAAAATAGGTTTCCGGCAAGTTTGCATCTTTTCATGCAACACATTATACATTTCGAACATGGTGACCAGTCCCGGTGTACCGAAAATAGCCATCACAGCATCAATATCGTCCAGTTTTTCTTCACAATACTCCAGGCACAGACGCAGATGTTCCGGGGTACCTGTAGCCAGAATATCTATCGGATTTCCTACCGACGCTCCCGGAAACAACTGGCTCTTCAATTCATCGGCCGCCGGTCCTTCCAGTTTGGGCACATTCAGTCCTCCTTTACTCAAGGCATCGGTCAGCATCACCCCCGGCCCTCCGGCATGTGTAATGATGGCAAAATTCTTACCTTTCAGTTCGGGCAAAGTAAAGATACAGCCTACTGTAGTGAGTTCCTCGCGCGAATAGCAACGCACAATACCTGCCTTACGAAACAGAGCCTCTACCGCCGAATCGCTACTGGCAATGGCTCCTGTATGCGAACTGGCAGCCCGGCTTCCACTTTCGCTACTACCGGCCTTAATAGCCGCAATGCGACACCCTTTCTTAATGAGAGAAGAGGCATGAAACAACAGACGGTCGGGGTCGGCTATACTTTCTATGTAGAGCAACTTCAGCCTGGAATCGGTATCCGGATTAAAATGTTCATCCATATACTGCAACACATCCTCCACACCAATCTGTTTGGCGTTGCCCACAGACCAGACTGAATTAAACTGCAACCCCTTGGTTACGGCACTTTCCAGAATAAATACAGCCGTGGCACCTGAGCTGGAAATAAGGTCTACCCCCTGCGGATTAAGGTTCGGTATAGGCTGGCTGAATACACTGTGATGGAACGAGTTCATATAACCGATGCAGTTGGGGCCTATCAGTGAAGCCCCGTATTGATTGACGGTCTGTAGGATGCGGTCTTCCAGCAAAGCCCCCTCATGCGTTTCTTCTCCGAAGCCGGCCGAAAGAATGATGAATGCGCGCACCTGTTTTTCGGCAGCCAGCACTTCCACTACATCGGGACACAACGCAGCCGGAATGGCCAGGATAGCCAAATCGGTATCCGGCAGTTCATGCACATCGGCAAAAGCCTGCACGCCCTGCACCTCGGTTTCCTTGGGATTGACCGCCCGGAGTTCTCCTGTATATCCACCACTGATAAGATTTCTCAATATAGCCCCACCGGGCTTATGTACATTATTGGAAGCGCCTACCACTACGATGCTGGCAGGGCGCAACAACTGGGTTGTGATCATAGATAATCGCTATTTATTAGGTTAAAACTGAATGGGCATCCATAGGTATTTCCTTATTCATAATGAATTGTTTTTTAGGTTCATTTGTAAGGTTACCGCCCAAAGATAGTAAAAGAAAGGGAAGATTCACTATCTTTGCCCCCAAAAATACACGAGCATGATAAATATCTTATTTCTTATAGGAGGCCTACTCCTCATCTTACTGGGAGCCAACGGTCTGACCGACGGAGCAGCCAGTGTGGCCAAACGATTCAACATTCCCTCTATCGTCATCGGACTGACCATCGTAGCCTTCGGCACCTCTGCCCCCGAACTGACGGTAAGTGTATCATCGGCACTGAAGGGAAGTGCCGACCTGGCCATTGGCAACGTGGTGGGAAGCAACGTATTCAATACGCTGATGATTGTGGGATGTACGGCACTCTTTGCCCCCATTGCCGTGACGCGCAATACCCTTATCAAAGAGATACCGCTCTGCATCTTATCGGCCATCGTTCTGTTTATCTGTGCCAATGACATACTGCTGGATGGCAGTAGTGAGAATGTTATCAGCATTACCGACGGATGGGTGCTGCTTTGTTTCTTCGCCATTTTCCTGAGTTATACATTTGCCATAGCCACTGGCGGAAACCAAGCAGAAGAAGGAGAAGAAATCGTACAAATGCCTATCTGGAAATCGGTGCTGTATATAGCAGGAGGACTGGCCGGACTGATTATCGGCGGTAATTTCTTTGTAGACGGCGCCAGCGGCATAGCACGCAACCTGGGAGTCAGCGAATCGGTCATCGGTCTTACCCTGGTAGCTGGAGGTACCTCCCTACCCGAACTGGCCACTTCTATCGTGGCGGCTCTGAAAAAGAATCCGGAAATTGCCATCGGCAATGTCATTGGCAGCAACCTCTTTAATATCTTCTTCGTGCTGGGCTGCTCGGCCTCGATTACCCCGCTCCATCTGGCAGGTATCAACAACATCGACCTGCTTACCTTGATTGGAGCCAGCCTCTTACTATGGCTCGTAGGCGTATTCTTCGGCAAGCGCACCATCACCCGCATAGAAGGTTCCCTTATGGTGCTTTGCTATGTGGCCTACACGGCATTCCTAATCTATCAGGCGTAAGTGGCTGTGTACGTTATTTATGTTTAATCATTCACCCTTATCAGCAATGGCTATCACTATCAAGAAAGTAACCAACAGACGAGAATTGGAAAGTTTTATCCGCTTCAACTATCACTTATACAAAAATAATCCGTATTCGGTACCCGACCTTTTCGATGACATGCTCAACACCTTCAACAAGAAGAAAAACGCTGCCTTCGAATTCTGCGAGGCCGACTATTTCCTGGCTTACCGCGACGGTAAACTGGTGGGTAGAGTGGCGGCCATCATTAACCACCGCGCCAACCAGACCTGGAGCAAAAAAGAGGTGCGGTTCGGATGGATAGACTTTATAGACGATGCCGAAGTAGCCGATGCCTTGATGAAAGCCGTAGAAGACTGGGGACGCGAACGGGGAATGACCCACATACAGGGACCGCTGGGATTTACCGACTTTGATGCGGAAGGGATGCTGATAGAGGGATTCGACCAACTCAGTACCATGGCTACCATTTACAACTATCCTTACTATCCACAACACATGGAACGGATGGGCTTTGAAAAGGATGCCGACTGGGTGGAATATAAAATCTACATTCCGGATGCCATTCCCGACAAACATAAGCGCATATCCGACCTTATCCAAAGGAAATATAACCTGAAAATCAAGAAATATACGTCGGCCAAAAAAATTGCTGCCGACTACGGACAGGCTATCTTCCAACTGATGAATGAAGCCTACAAACCTTTGTATGGCTACTCTGAACTGAGCCAGCGGCAGATAGACCAATACGTAAAGATGTATCTGCCTATCGTGGACCTGCGCATGGTAACGCTCATTACCGATGCCAATGACCAATTGATAGCAGTGGGCATCTCCATGCCCTCTTTATCGAAAGCTCTACAAAAGAGTCACGGCCGATTACTGCCCATGGGCTGGTATCACCTGGGAAAGACCCTCTTTCTGAAGCGTTACCCTAAGGTTCTCGACCTGCTACTCGTAGCGGTAAAACCGGAATACCAGAACAAGGGAGTAAACGCATTGTTGTTCTCCGACCTTATCCCTGTATACCAACAGCTTGGATTTGAATATGCAGAAAGTAATCCGGAACTGGAACTGAACGGCAAGGTACAGGCTCAATGGGAGTATTTCCAGACCGAACAGCACAAACGCCGTCGCTGCTATGTGAAGAAAATCGGCTAACTGCCTTCTATCAAAAAGGGAACTGCTACCTAACCCAAACCTACCCGGACTGTTTCAGCTCCGGGTCTTAGGATACATCTTCACTCCGGACTTGATCCGGAGAAGGTAGGGAGAAGGTAGGGAGCAGACTATATCAGATTCTCAAAGAGATGCTTCCTGAGGCAGTTTGGTTATCCCAAAAAAAAACAATATCTTTGCGAAAAGCGTAGCTTAAAAGATTATTCCATGGAAGAAAACAAACCAACTGCACAACCAGATACAGAAGCGAATGAGTTATTTGATGCAAACTCCACCTCGACCGTAGCCTACAATGAAGATAACATACGACACCTGGACGACATGGAACATATCCGTGTGCGCTCGGGTATGTACATCGGTCGGTTGGGCGATGGCTCACAGAACGATGACGGCATCTACGTATTGCTCAAGGAAGTGATGGACAACTCCATCGATGAGTTCAAAATGGGAGCTGGAAAACGTATCGAAATAACCATTGAGGACAATCTCCGCGTGAGTGTACGCGACTATGGACGAGGCATCCCGCAAGGAAAACTGATTGAAGCAGTCAGCAAACTGAATACCGGAGGAAAATACGACTCCAAGGCATTCAAGAAAAGCGTAGGACTGAACGGAGTAGGTATCAAAGCGGTGAATGCCTTGAGCAGCCGGTTCGAAGTGCGCAGCTACCGCGACGGAAAAGTGCGGGTGGCCACCTTTGAAAAAGGTGTGCTGACCAACGACTATACAGAAGATAGTGCGGAAGAGTGCGGTACATATATCTTCTTTGAGCCAGATAACACCCTCTTCCTGCACTACAGTTTCCAGAACCAGTTCGTGGAAACCTTGCTTCGCAACTATACTTACCTGAACACCGGACTGACCTTTATCTACAACGGTCAGCGGATAGCCTCACGTCACGGACTGGAAGACCTGCTGAAAGACAACATGACCAGCGACGGGCTATACGACATAGTGCACCTGAAAGGGGAAGACATCGAAATAGCCTTTACCCATACCAACCAATACGGTGAGGAGTATTATTCCTTTGTGAACGGACAGCACACCACACAGGGAGGTACCCACCAGACAGCCTTGAAAGAACACATAGCCCGCACCATCAAGGAGTTCTATAACAAAAATATGGACTATGCCGACATCCGCAACGGACTGGTGGCTGCCATTGCTATTGATGTGGAAGAGCCGATGTTTGAAAGCCAGACCAAAACCAAACTGGGTTCTAACAACATGTGGCCTGCCCTACCACAAGAAAATCGCCCTGCTGGACCTACAGTAAACAAATACGTGGGCGACTTTATCAAGACTGAAGTAGACAACTTCCTACACAAGCATCCGCTAGTAGCAGAAGTTATGCAGCAGAAGATTCAAGATTCTGAAAAGGAGCGCAAAGCCATTGCCGGCGTCACCAAGCTGGCCCGTGAACGAGCCAAAAAGGCCAATCTGCACAACCGGAAATTGCGCGACTGCCGTTTCCACCTGAACGATGACAAAGGCAAACCGCAGGAAGGAGAATCCTGTATCTTCATCACTGAGGGTGATTCAGCCAGCGGCTCCATTACCAAAAGCCGCGATGTGAACACACAGGCCGTGTTCAGTTTACGCGGAAAGCCACTCAACTCGTACGGACTTACCAAAAAAGTGGTCTACGAAAATGAAGAATTCAACCTGCTGCAAGCAGCACTCAACATAGAAGACGGCATTGAAGGACTGCGTTATAACAAGGTAATCGTGGCCACAGATGCCGATGTAGATGGCATGCACATCCGCCTGCTCATTATCACCTTCTTTCTGCAGTTCTTCCCAGACCTCATCAAGAAGGGACACGTGTACATTCTACAGACCCCACTGTTCCGCGTGCGCAACAAGAAAAAAACCAACTATTGCTATACTGAAGAAGAACGGCTGGCAGCCATCAGTGAACTGGGTCCCAACCCGGAAATTACCCGATTCAAAGGTTTGGGAGAAATATCACCGGATGAATTCCGCCACTTCATCGGCAAAGATATGAGACTGGAGCAAGTATCTCTACGCAAAACCGACCTGGTAAAAGAATTGCTGGAGTTCTACATGGGAAAAAATACCATGGAACGACAGAACTTCATCATCCAGAATCTGGTCATAGAAGAAGACTTGGCCCAATAAACCAACTAGTATAAATCCGAAAGAACCATGACACGAGCCATATTCCCAGGGACATTCGACCCCTTTACTATAGGGCATGAATCGGTGGTGAACCGTGCACTGACCTTTGTAGACGAAATCATCATAGCTATCGGTATCAATGAAAACAAGAATACCTATTTCCCCACTGACCAGCGCGTGGAAATGATAGCTGAATATTACAGCCATGAGCCTAGAGTGAAAGTACAGTCGTACAGCTGTCTGACCATCGACTTTGCCCAGCAGGTGAATGCCAACCTCATCATCCGAGGCATACGTACCGTAAAAGACTTTGAATACGAAGAAACCATTGCCGACATCAACCGTAAACTGGCCGGGCTAGAAACCATCTTACTGTTCACCGAGCCCGAACTGACCAGCATCAGTTCTACTGCCGTACGAGAACTGATGAGCTTTGGCAAAGATGTAACCCAGTTTCTGCCCAAAGGAATGAACATCAATAAAGAAAAGATATAAATCGAAAGAAATACTGCTGTATGAAAATAGTAAAACTGTTGTGTCTCATCCTGGCATGCTGCACGGGAACTGCTTACGCACAGAAAATCAATAAAGAGGCATTGCGCAAACTACAACTGGCCGAACTAGCCATAGCCAATCTCTACGTAGATACTGTAGATGAAAACAACCTGGTGGAAACAGCCATCGTGGAAATGCTGAAACAACTAGACCCCCACTCCACCTATAATAATCCTGAAGAGGTGAAAGAGATGAACGAACCGCTTCAAGGAAACTTCGAAGGAATCGGTGTGCAGTTTCAGATGGTGGAAGATACCCTGCTGGTGGTGCAGCCCGTAAGCAACGGCCCGTCTGAAAAAGCAGGCATCCTGGCCGGAGACCGAATCGTAGCAGTAAACGACAGCGCCATAGCCGGAGTAAAGATGAGTACAGAGGCCATCATGAAACGGCTGAGAGGTCCTAAAAACTCGACCGTGAAACTAACCATCGTACGGCGTGAAGTTAACGAACCTATTTACTTTCAGGTGAAACGCGACCGAATTCCCATCCACAGTCTGGATGCCGCCCACCTGATAGAGCCACACATCGGCTACATCCGCATCAACCGCTTTGCCGCCACCACCGGAGAGGAATTTCTGAACGCACTGAAAATGCTTCAAAAGAAAGGCATGAAAGATTTGATACTAGACCTTCAAGGTAACGGCGGGGGGTATCTGAATGCTGCTATCGACCTGGCTAATGAATTTCTGAACCAAAGAGAACTGATAGTCTATACCCAAGGACGGAACAGTAGACGCAAGGAGTTTCTAGCCAAAGGCAACGGTCATTTTAAAAACGGACGCCTCATCGTGCTGGTGGACGAGTATTCGGCCTCGGCCAGTGAAATCGTAACCGGAGCCATACAAGACTGGGACCGCGGCATCGTAGTGGGTCGCCGTACCTTTGGAAAAGGACTGGTACAACGCCCCATAGACTTGCCCGATGGCTCTATGATGCGACTCACTGTGGCCCGCTACTATACCCCATCCGACCGCTGCATTCAAAAGCCCTATGATAAAAATGCCAAAAGCGGAGAAGATATGCTGGACAAATACCACAATGATTTGATTAACCGATTAAAGCATGGTGAATTGATGCATGCCGACAGCATCCACTTTCCGGATTCTTTGAAGTATCACACAAAGAAACTGGGTCGTACAGTCTATGGCGGAGGAGGTATTATGCCCGATATCTTTGTACCGATTGATACCACCCGCTACACCGATTACCACCGGAACCTAATGGCCAAGGGAGCTATCAATAAGGCCACGATGAAATATATCGAAAGATACCGAAAGTCACTCCAAAGCCGCTATAAGAAATTCGATACTTTCCTGGAAAAATTTCATATCGACCAAGAACTGCTCGATGCCTTACAAACCATCGGCGAAAAAGAGAAAGTGACTTTTGATGAAACCCAATACCAACAATCATTACCCTTGATTAAAGTCCAACTCAAAGCTTTAATTGCCAGAGACCTGTGGGATATGAACGAATATTTCCAAGTGATGAACACCACCAACGAAAGCGTGCTGAAAGCCTTGCAGATTCTGCACGAAGATCGTTACCGGGAGTTATTCTAGCTCTATCTGCCAAAAAGCCAACGGTTTAGCCAGCGGTTAATATACACATTAGCCACGGCAAACCCGGCTCCGATGGCCGCACCAGCCAACACATCGGTAGGGTAATGCACACCTTCATTCATACGCGATACCCCTACCGAGCAAGCCCATAAAGCACTGGGAGCTATGACATACCATTTGGGATACTTTATGCTGAGTGAAGTGGCCAGCGCAAATGCTGTAGCCGTATGGCCCGAAGGAAAAGAGGGACTGCTCTCCGTGCTGTAAGGATGCACCCTGTGAGGATAACGCTCATACGGGCGCTGACGGTCTACCAAATATTTCAGACCATACGTCACAGCAAAGGTACCCGCCACGGAAGTTCCCACATATACCGCATTTTTCAGCAATTCCTTATCATGTCTTATCCAGGCTGCCACTGCCATAGCCACCGGTACACCCACGGCCAGATAAGGTTCTGTACGAGAAATGACCTTATTATAATTCCGGACAAATTTCCCATCCCAACTATTTACCCGATGCACGGTATTAATCTCCCAATTCTGAGCCTGCACCGAAATCACCGCAGCAACCAGCAAGCCCCATACTATTATCCATCGTCTCATAAAAACTATTCTATCTTAAAATTCACTGCAAAGATAGAACGAAAGCTGCGAAGCTTCCCTACACTATTTCATATTTTTACCTTTTCAATCCCCTTCAGACTGCTCAAAATTTCATGGTGATGAACGATTTTAGACAATTTGTGAACAAAATGCAAGTTACGGTTCGGTAGGTAACCAATCGGTAGCTCCGTACCGTCCGTTCTCTAAACGCACTCCGATTAGAAACAACGACGGAAGCACCTCTTACAAGGTAGACCGTCCGGCTGCTCCTTTCTTGAAATGGGAACGCAACGACCAAGTAAACGTAGGTATCGACTTCGGTATTCTGAACGGCCGCGTAAGATTTACAGCCGACTGGTATAACAAGGTTTCTAAAGACATCCTGCTGGAATTGGCTCAGCCTACCCACATGGGATTCTCCTCCTTGCTGCTGAACTCGGGCGAAATCAAGAATACCGGTGTGGAATTTACCATCAGTGCCGACCCCTATTCAACCAAAGATTTCAGCTGGCATACGGATGTTACCTTGTCACACAACAAAGGTATATTCAATAAGATTCAGACCAGAAACCACCGTCAGCAACAAGCCGGTGAATTCCAGAACCAACTGTTCCAAATGATAGAGGGTGAGAAATTAGGCACTTTCTGGGGATATACTTTTGAGGAATGCCACTCATCAAATGGGATTCAACACCATTTCCGGACAGAACATGGCAGCTGTTACCCCGATGCGCGACTTCCTGAACCGCTGGACTCCCACCAACCCTACAGAGTTCCTGGAAGCAGTGTTCAACGAACGCGGATGGGAGCAGATTCGTCTGACAGGATGGCAAAACAATCCGGGGTATTAATCCGTACAGAATAGCTTAACACACATATTTTACAGAGGCTGTCTCAAACTGAAATTTGAGATGGCCTCTGTTTTTTCAAACACTATTTTATTTCATTTTCTCTTAAACCTACAGAAACGACTTCTTTATTACGGAATAATTTCTTTAATTGTTTGTTTAATCAAGGGAATTCTCCTATTTTTGTCACGGATTAGCATCTGATTTTAAACCGTATCTATTTTCTAACTATTAAATAATTTAAATTCAATCATTTATGTGGTTAAGTAATTCATCTGTAGGAAGGAAAGTGGTGATGAGCGTTACCGGTATCGCCCTTGTCCTGTTTCTGACATTTCACATGGCGATGAACCTGGTTGCACTTGTTTCGGCCGAGGGTTATAACATGGTCTGTGAGTTCTTGGGAGCGAACTGGTATGCTTTGGTGGCAACAGCCGGATTGGCAGCCTTGTTCATCATTCACATCATCTATGCTTTCTGGCTGACTATGCAAAACCGTAAAGCACGCGGAAGCGAACGCTATGCAGTAGTAGAAAAGCCGAAAAACGTAGAATGGGCTTCTCAAAACATGCTGGTACTGGGTATCATCGTAATTCTGGGTCTGGGTCTGCACCTCGTAAACTTCTGGTCGAAGATGCAGTTGCCTGAACTGATGCACAACATGGGTATGCATGCCGACACATTAACGCTGGCATACGCAGCCAATGGTGTTCACCACATCCAGAACACCTTCTCCAATCCAGTATTTGCTGCTCTTTACTTGGTTTGGCTGGCAGCATTGTGGTTCCACCTCACTCACGGTTTCTGGAGTGCTATGCAAACCTTAGGCTGGAACAACAAGGTATGGATTGAACGTTGGAAATGCATCTCCAACCTCTATTCAACCATCATCTGTCTCTGCTTTGCAGTGGTAGTAGTATGGTTCTTCATCCTGTCACTCTAATTTCAGTCAACCAGTACACAAGGATACAAGTAGACAAGCATATGCAAAGGCTAGAACACTTATCAAACCATCGGCTTGCCCACTTTTTAAAACTTGTCAACTAAAAAAATAAAATCAATATGACCAAGATAGATTCTAAAATACCGGAAGGACCGGTAGCTGAGAAATGGACCAACTATAAGGCTCATCAGAAATTAGTGAACCCCGCCAACAAACGTCGCCTCGATATCATCGTGGTAGGTACAGGTCTGGCTGGTGCCAGCGCTGCCGCTTCACTCGGTGAAATGGGTTTCAGAGTATTTAACTTCTGCATCCAAGACTCTCCCCGTCGTGCTCACTCTATCGCAGCACAAGGTGGTATCAATGCTGCTAAGAATTATCAGAACGATGGTGACTCTGTATACCGTCTGTTCTATGATACTGTAAAGGGTGGTGACTACCGTGCCCGTGAAGCAAACGTATATCGTTTGGCTGAAGTATCCAACAACATCATTGACCAATGCGTGGCTCAGGGTGTTCCTTTTGCTCGTGAATATGGTGGCACTTTGGACAACCGTTCATTTGGTGGTGCACAGGTATCTCGTACATTCTACGCTAAAGGCCAGACTGGTCAGCAGCTGCTGTTGGGTGCATACTCTGCACTGAGCCGCCAGGTAAACGTAGGTACAGTAAAACTCTACACACGTTATGAAATGGAAGACGTGGTATTGGTAGACGGCCGTGCTCGCGGTATCATTGCCAAGAACCTCGTGACAGGTAAACTGGAACGCTTTTCTGCACACGCTGTAGTTATCGCTACCGGTGGTTACGGTAATGCTTACTTCCTTTCTACAAATGCTATGGCTTGTAACTGTTCTGCTGCCATGGCTTGCTATCGTAAGGGTGCCTGGTTTGCTAACCCCGCTTACGTACAGATTCACCCGACTTGTATCCCCGTACACGGTGACAAGCAGTCGAAACTGACTTTGATGTCAGAATCTCTGCGTAACGACGGTCGTATCTGGGTTCCGAAAAAATTGGAAGATGCCAAGAAATTGCAGGAAGGAACTCTGCAGGGTAAAGACATACCTGAAGAAGACCGCGATTATTACTTGGAACGCCGCTATCCGGCATTCGGCAACTTGGTTCCGCGTGACGTGGCCAGCCGTGCTGCTAAAGAACGCTGCGACAAAGGCTATGGTGTCAACAATACCGGCTTGGCCGTATTCCTCGACTTCTCTGAAGCAATCAACCGCTTGGGCAAGGATGTAGTAGCACAGCGCTACGGTAACCTCTTCGATATGTATGAAGAAATCACCGACGTTAGTCCGTACGAAAACCCGATGATGATTTATCCGGCTATCCACTACACCATGGGTGGTATCTGGGTAGACTATGAATTGATGACTTCTATCAAGGGTCTGTTTGCTATCGGTGAATGTAACTTCTCTGACCACGGAGCTAACCGTCTGGGTGCTTCTGCTTTGATGCAAGGTCTGGCTGACGGATACTTCGTATTGCCTTATACTATCCAGAACTATCTGGCCGATCAAATTACTGTTCCCCGCTTCTCTACAGACTTGCCTGAATTTGCAGCTGCAGAAAAAGCTGTTCAGGACAAGATTGACTGGATGATGAACATCAAGGGTAAAAAATCCGTAGATTCTATCCACAAAGAACTGGGTCATGTAATGTGGGAGTACGTAGGTATGGGACGTACAGCAGAAGGCCTGAAAGAAGGTCTGAAGAGATTGAAAGAAATACGCAAGGAATTCGAAACTCAGTTGTTTATCCCGGGCGAAAAAGAAGGTATGAACGTAGAACTCGACAAGGCTATCCGTCTGTACGACTTCATCACCATGGGTGAACTGATTGCTCACGATGCTTTGAACCGTAACGAAAGCTGCGGTGGCCACTTCCGTGAAGAATATCAGACAGAAGAAGGTGAAGCTAAGCGTGACGACGAAAACTTCTTCTATGTAGCTTGCTGGGAATACCAAGGTTCTGACGAAAAAGAGCCTGTATTGCTGAAAGAACCGTTGGTTTACGAAGCAATCAAGGTACAGACTCGTAACTACAAGAGCTAATCGGGAAGTTGAACAATTAAAGATTTAAAGAAAATGGATAAAAATATATCATTTACACTGAAGGTATGGCGCCAAAAAGGTCCTAAAGCAAAAGGCGCTTTCGAAACTTATCAGATGAAAGATATTCCGGGCGATACTTCTTTCTTGGAGATGCTCGATATCTTGAACGAACAGTTGATTTCTGAAGGTAAAGAACCGGTAGTATTCGACCACGACTGTCGCGAAGGTATTTGTGGTATGTGTTCTTTGTATATCAACGGACATCCGCACGGCCCGGCAACAGGTGCTACTACTTGTCAGATTTACATGCGTAGATTCAAAGATGGTGATACTATCACCGTAGAACCTTGGCGTTCTGCCGGTTTCCCGGTAATCAAAGACTTGATGGTAGACCGTACTGCTTATGACAAAATCATGCAGGCCGGCGGTTATGTAAGCGTTCGTACCGGTGCTCCTCAAGATGCCAACGCTATCTTGATTCCGAAGCCCATTGCAGACGAAGCTATGGATGCAGCCAGCTGTATCGGTTGCGGTGCTTGTGTAGCAGCTTGTAAAAACGGTTCTGCGATGTTGTTCGTATCTGCTAAAGTTAGCCAGTTGAACTTGCTGCCGCAAGGTAAGCCTGAAGCACTGCGTCGCGCTAAAGCCATGTTGAGCAAGATGGATGAACTGGGATTCGGTAACTGTACCAACACACGTGCATGTGAAGCTGAATGTCCGAAAAATGTTTCTATCAGCAACATTGCCCGCTTGAACCGCGATTTCATCATCGCTAAGTTGAAAGACTAATCAGCCCTTTCTACATTTGATTAATATCACCTGAGCTCTCCTGCCAGAAATCTCTCTGTGCAGGGGAGTTTTTTTCTTATTGCAGCACAACTACAATTAATCCCTATACAGTGAATACTATCCCCCCATTTCGCCACAGCAAAATGTCAAATTGTGTTCGAGAACGAGCTAGAATGTGAAACTAATTTAAACCAAGATATAAAAAAGCGGAATACTTTGGAACTTATATCGGAAAGGAATATATTTGTGATGTGATTTTTTTCATAGTATTAGATTTAAGGTTAACAAAGGTTGGAGTACAGCGGTACTCCTTTTTTTATGTCGTTACAGCAAGTGATACATACCACCTACCAAAGCCTTTATCACCCCTTTCATTTCTAATTCGAAAAGCAAGCTACTCATCTTATGAATAGGCATATTGGCTTCTACCACCAACGTATTGATGTGCAAATCACCCTGACGAGCCAAAATAGCTACTACGAGACTCTCCTCTTCTGTCAGTTCCGGAAACAATGAACGCTGCACTGCTGCAGGTCTTGCTTCTCCCCCCTCATCACACCAGCCCATAGCCTGCACAAAATCGGCAGCATTTTCTATCAACACTGCTTTATTATCGCGTATCAACTGATTACAACCAACAGAAGCTACGTCCTTCACCCGGCCAGGCACGGCAAAACAATCACGATGATAACCTTCAGCCAGTTCGGCAGTTATCAACGATCCCCCCTTAGCAGCCGACTCTACCACCACAGTTGCATCGCTCATACCCGCCACAATACGATTACGACTCACAAAATTATAACGGTCAGGATTAGTATCAGTCATAAACTCTGTCAGCAATCCACCATTGGCCAACATATCCACGGCAGTTTTACGATGCACATACGGATAAATCCGGTCTAATCCATGCGCCAAGACAGCAACAGTAGAAAGATGCTCGGCCAATGCCGCACGATGAGCATGAATATCAATGCCGTAGGCCAGTCCACTGACCACCATTGCATCGGGACATAAGGCCGCCAAATCGTGCACAAAATCTGCACAAAACTGTTTACCATACTCCGAAGCCTGTCTGGTGCCGACCATCGCCACCACTTTCAGCTTATTCAGATTGGCATTTCCCTTGAAGAAAAGTGCAAGTGGGGCATCTTCGCAATCGCGCAACCGCGAAGGATAAGCCTCGTCATGAAACGTCAGACAAGTCAAATGGTTTTTCTCTACAAACTCCAGTTCGCACTCTGCCCTGGAAAAGGCTGCTGCATCATCCAAGGCAGCTACTACTGCAGGTGATACGCCGGGTAGCCGTTCTGGTAGTTCCTTACGGTAGCGAAACACATCAACGGCACTTCCCATGCCCTCCACCAACCTTTTAGCTCCTATATGACCGATTCCAGAACAAAGCGTCAAGGCCAGGCAGCAAATCCGCTCATCGTTGCACATAACTATACCAGATATTGGGCAAACCATTCATCAAACAACACACTGTCCGAGAGCCGCCCGTTGACCACACATACCGTTTCTACCACCCCTTTCAGGCATACTTTATTATCACTCTTCCGAAAGATGTCCTGATAGAATACGTATTTAATTCCCTCTTTCTTGAGGTATAACTTACACACAAACTCGTCACCACTGCGCAGAGGAGTCTTGAAAGCCATATTGATACGCGCCACTACAGGATCCACCCCCTGCTCGTGCAGAGCAGCAAAGCTCACCCCTACACTATGCAAGAACTCATGCCGTGTATGCTCCAGATAATGCTGATAATTGGCATTATTCACAATACCTTGAAGGTCGCACTCATAATCACGAACCTTCATCTCCAAACTAAATATATAACCAGCCACTGTGAAAATAAAGAGTTGAAAAATGAGTATTATTTAATAAAATTATCCCCGCTGTTTCTCCACATCGATGCCTTTGAAGCGCTTCAGTTCTTCTACCGACACCAATTTATACAGCTTGTCGCTGGGGCGGATCTTCACCGACTTCATAGAGAAATGCTCTCCTTTATGAACCGTAGATACCGGCTTCAGATCCACTCTTGCCTCTTCCAATGTCAGATACTCTGCTCCGGTAGTAGGTCCCGTAATAAGCAGTTTATCGCCCACATTTACTTCGGCAGCCTCTACCAGAAACTCGGCTACACCAATGTTACTGAAATACCGTATACCCTTACCTACATAAATCTTACGCTCTGTAGCAGCTGAACCATAATTCTTAGTCCATTCACCCAAGCGCTGTCCCAGATAATATCCGTCCCAGAATCCCCGGTTGAACACCGTCTTCAGCCGCTCATCCCAACCGGTAATCTTCTCATCCGTGAAGCTGCCATCCAAATACGCCCGGATAGCCTCCTTATAACATTCCACCACCGTACGTACATACTCTGGTCCACGAGCCCTACCTTCGATCTTAAATACCCGCACACCGGCATCCAGCATCTTGTTCATAAAATGAATGGTCTTCAAGTCCTTAGGCGACATAATGTATTGGTTGTCCACTTCCAGTTCCACCTCTGTTTCCTTGTCGCGCACCGTATATGCCCTGCGGCATACCTGCATACAAGCACCCCGATTAGCCGAGTGATTCATTTCATGCAGCGATAAGTAACATTTACCACTTACTGCCATACACAAGGCACCGTGACAGAACATTTCTATACGAATCTGCTTTCCACTAGGTCCGCAAATGTTTTCTTCACAGATGTGGCGATAGATTTCAGCCACCTGCTCCAGATTCAGTTCACGAGCCAGCACTACTACATCGGCAAACTGCGCATAGAAACGTAATGCCTCTACATTACTGATATTCAGCTGTGTACTGAGATGCACTTCCTGCCCTATCTGGCGTGCATAACTCATCACAGCCACATCGGCTGCTATGACAGCTGATATGCCAGCTTCCTTAGCTGCATCCACAATGGTGCGCATCAGTGGAATATCGTGATCGTAAATAATCGTATTCACCGTGAGATAACTCTTCATACCGTGTTCATCACACGTCCGTGCTATCTCTTTCAAATCATCAATGGTAAACGTATTGGCCGAACGGGCCCGCATATTCAGGTTCTCAATGCCGAAATAAATAGAATCCGCCCCTGCCTGTATAGCTGCTGCCAGCGACTCTCGTGAGCCCACCGGAGCCATAATTTCAAAATCCTTGATTGTAAGACTCATATAGTTAAACGACTAATTTGATACAAAGATAGGGTTTTTTGGTTATTTTTGCAGCGAAAAAAACATTTATTCCATTTTAAGACATGAAGATAGCCCACATAGACTTAGGACCTCATCCCATACTTCTGGCCCCGATGGAGGACGTTACCGACCCAGCCTTCCGACTGATGTGCAAACGCTTTGGCGCCGACATGGTGTATACCGAATTTGTATCGGCCGATGCTTTGATTCGCTCTGTAAGCAAAACCGAACAGAAATTGAACATCAGCGATGAAGAACGTCCGGTGGCTATCCAGATATACGGACGCGACACAGCAACCATGGTAGAAGCAGCCCGCATTGTAGAGCAAGCCCGTCCGGATATACTCGACATCAACTTCGGGTGCCCTGTGAAGCGCGTGGCCGGAAAAGGAGCAGGAGCCGGCATGCTGCAGAATATTCCGCTGATGCTAGAGATTACCCGTGCCGTGGTAGAAGCCGTAAAAATACCCGTTACAGTAAAAACACGCCTGGGATGGGATGCCAACAGCAAAATTATCCCTACTCTGGCCGAACAACTGCAAGATTGCGGCATCAGTGCCCTGACTATTCATGGACGTACGCGAGCTCAGATGTACACCGGTGAAGCCGACTGGACGCTGATAGGAGAAGTGAAAAACAATCCACGCATACACATTCCTATCATTGGCAACGGTGACATCACTACACCACAACGCGCTAAAGAATGCTTCGACCGCTATGGAGTAGATGCCATCATGATAGGCCGCGCCAGTTTCGGACGCCCCTGGATATTCAAAGAGGTGAAACATTACCTGGAAACCGGAGAAGAGCTGCCCCCACTCAGTGCCCAATGGTGCATGGAGGTGCTTCGCCAAGAAGTGGAAGACAGCGTGAATCTGCTTGATGAAAGAAGGGGGATTCTACACGTACGCCGACATTTGGCAGCCAGCCCACTATTCAAAGGTATCCCCAACTTCCGCGATACCCGCATCGCCATGCTGCGCGCTGAAACCAAGGAAGAACTGTATGGAATATTTCAGGAAATTGAAAGCAAGTATTTTTGAAACAACATTGAAGGTTTCACCATAAACACACTGATTATCAATGCATGAAAGGTGAAAGGTGAAAGATAGAGATGCAAGAAAAAGTAGATAAACCATCAAGAATCCCAATGTACAAGATACGAGATGGAAGCTACTGGATACAGAACATCAAACATTGGATATGAAATAAAAACCTATGGAATTAACAGTGTTAAAGCTGGACTTTAGAAAGTTCTACTTATTGTAGAATTTTCTAAAGTCCAGTGTTTTTGACGTCCAATAGTAGTCTGTCATAATTTTAACATATCACCTTTCATCATGTAATATACAAACACTAAAACACACACTTTTCCCCTTCTTTTTAACAATGGTAATGAACCTCCCCCCACAACTGTCCTTCAAATCACAAGTGAAGTTCTCATACCCTTACGTTTAATATTCAAAAAATATATTTTCATTATAATTTATCACATAAGTAACACACTTTACAATATATATTCATATATTTGAGGCATATTCATTACAAATACAAGATACAGCCTCAACAGTAAGCCCCCCTTCCTTCATATTTATACCCACAAGGCTGCATGAAATCATTATTTATCCCTACCTTTGCAGATATAAATAATGTATGAACAATATGATGAATTGGAACACCCTGCTTTCTGCCAAACGATTCGGTCTGGAAGAATTTCACGAAGAACGCCATGAAAACCGATCTGAATTTCAGCGCGATTATGACCGACTGATTTTTTCAGCTCCGTTCCGCCGTTTGCAAAGCAAAACACAAGTGTTTCCACTTCCGGGAAGCATCTTTGTACATAACCGACTGACACACAGCCTGGAGGTATCTTGCGTGGGGCGCTCGCTAGGCAACGATTTAGCAAAAGCTATCCTAAGCAGACAGCCGGAGCTGGCCGAGTCTTACCTACCCGAAATAGGAGCCATTGTATCGGCCGCCTGCCTGGCACACGACCTGGGGAACCCTCCCTTCGGCCATTCGGGCGAACGGGCCATCTCTACCTTCTTCTCGGAAGGAAAGGGACAATCGCTCAAAGAAAAACTGACTGCCAGCCAATGGGAAGACCTGACACACTTTGAGGGAAATGCCAATGCTTTCCGACTGTTAACCCACCAATTTGAAGGACGACGGAAAGGGGGCTTCGTACTGACCTACCCCACCCTGGCCAGCATCGTGAAGTATCCATATGCCTCCAGTCTGGCTGGCAATAAATCCAAATTTGGCTTCTTCACCACTGAAGAAGAGAGTTTCCGAAGAGTGGCCGATGAACTGGGGATGATAAAGCTACAAGATAATCCACTGAAGTATGCCCGCCATCCGCTGGTGTATCTGGTAGAAGCTGCCGATGATATCTGTTACCAGATGATGGACTTAGAAGACGCCCATAAACTAAAGATTCTCAGTACGGAAGAAACCAAAGAACTGCTACTGGCTTATTTCTCGGACGAGAAAAAGGCACACCGCCTACAGACACTGAAACTGGTGACTGACGTGAACGAGCAAATAGCCTATCTGCGCTCTTGCGTCATCGGACTGCTCATCAGCGAGTGTACCCAGGCTTTCATGAATCATGAAGCGGAAATTCTAAACGGCACCTTTGAAGGAAGCCTCATCAAAGGCATCTCGCCCCTGCCAGCCAAAGCCTATAAGCACTCATCCGACGTGTCGTTCCAAAAAATTTATTGCTCGCGCGACGTATTAGACAACGAACTGGCCGGATTCCGCATCATTTCCACTCTGCTGGATTTAATGATAGAGGCGGTAAGCTCGCCCGAAAAAGTGTATTCCCAACTGCTCATTAACCGAGTTTCTAGCCAGTATAACATACGGGCACACTCTTTCTATGAACGCATACAAGCCGTATTGGACTATATTTCCGGCATGACCGATGTCTTTGCCCTAGACCTCTACCGCAAAATAAAGGGGAACAGCCTGCCGGCAGTATAATAAAGGATGGGAGATTTGACAATTTGACAGACTATAAAAGAAAAATAACGATAATAAAGGAAGTATAATCCACATAAATATTCCATGAAATATATTTTGTTTTCAAAATGATAGTAGCTATCTTTGTTCTTAAAGAAAGTCTAAACTTAAAAACTTACTATTATGGAAACAAAAGAGAATGAAGCTACCCGCGTGGAAAGCGATTTGCTGGGCGCACGCGAAATCCCGGCAAGTGCCTTATATGGTGTACAAACCCTGAGAGGCATCGAAAACTTCCCCATCAGCAAATTCCACCTCAATGAATATCCGCTCTTTATCAACGGACTGGCCATCACTAAAATGGCTGCAGCCAAAGCCAATCGCGAATTGGAATTACTGACCGAAGAGCAGGCCCATGCCATCGTTACAGCCTGCCAGGAAATACTGGACGGACAACATCATGAACAGTTTCCCGTAGATATGATTCAAGGAGGAGCGGGTACCACTACCAACATGAATGCCAACGAAGTAATAGCCAATCGGGCCCTGGAACTGATGGGACACCAACGAGGCGAATACCAATATTGCTCACCCAATGACCATGTGAACTGTGCACAATCCACCAACGACGCTTATCCCACAGCTATCCACATCGGACTGTACTATTCTCACCTGCACCTGTTGCCACACCTGCAGGCACTGATTGATGCTTTCAACCATAAAGGAGATGCCTTTGCCCACATCATCAAGATGGGACGTACACAGTTGGAAGATGCCGTACCGATGACGCTGGGACAAACTTTCCACGGATTTGCCAGCATCTTAAAAGACGAAATCAAACATCTGAATGAAGCAGCCGAAGACTTCCTGACTGTCAACATGGGTGCTACTGCCATCGGTACAGGTATTTGCGCCGAACCGGGTTATGCCGAAAAATGTGTAGCAGCTTTGGGAGAAATTACCCATCTGCCATTCCGCCTGTCGGGCGACTTGGTAGGAGCTACCTCAGACACTTCCTGCATGGTAGGCTATGCCTCTGCCTTGAAACGCATCGCCGTGAAACTGAACAAGATTTGCAATGACCTGCGCCTGCTGGCCAGTGGTCCGCGATGCGGATTGGGTGAATTCAACCTGCCAGCCATGCAACCGGGCTCTTCTATCATGCCGGGTAAGGTGAATCCGGTAATCCCCGAAGTGATGAACCAGATTTGCTACAAGGTAATAGGCAACGAACTATGTGTCACCATGGCCGGCGAAGCGGCTCAAATGGAGCTAAATGCTATGGAGCCCGTCATGGCTCAATGCTGTTTTGAAAGTATCGACCTGATGATTAACGGCATGGATACCCTGCGCACCCGCTGCGTGGAAGGCATCGTAGCCAACGAAGAACATTGCAAGGAAAATGTACACAACAGCATCGGCGTGGTTACTGCCTTAAATCCGGTTATCGGCTACAAGAACTCTACCAAGATAGCCAAGGAAGCACTCGAAACCGGCCGCAGTGTCTATGAATTGGTATTAGAACACGGTATCTTAAGCAAAGAGGATTTGGATACTATCCTTAGCCCGGAAAACATGATTCACCCCGTGAAGCTGGATATCCATCCCAAGAAATAAGATACTGATACAGGTACTGACAAAACAAAGCCCCCAGCAAACATTTGCTGAGGGCTTTGTTCATACTTGTAAGATGTTTATCCCTATATTATTT
>Reeses_p1__coassemble_193_pt1 | contig 46544 bp, 42 predicted proteins | sample Reeses_p1__metabat2_low_PE_008 | metagenome-assembled genome bin Reeses_p1 | reverse complement strand
GCTTAAAAACACGCATAACTATCACTATAATGATAGATAAATAAAGGTAATATGTATGTATGCCAGCACGCAGCCAGTTGCGAAGGGCTACGCAACCGCTTGCATGTGCCAATGCAACCGCTTGCTAAGGCCAATGCAAGCGGTTGCATTTTTACTCTTCTATCTTGCCGTCTTGGGTAAACTTCTCCATGTATTCCGAAGGCTGCATACCCATTTCTTTCTTGAAGCTGCTGCTGAAGTAGCGGGGGTCGTTATAGCCCACGGCATAGGCCAGCTCGGATATGCGGATGTGCTTCTTCTCTTCCATGATGCGGCAGGCTGCCTTCATGCGGATATTGCGCACAAAGGATACGAACGTAAGGCCGGTGAGCGACTTCAACTTACGGAAGCAGGTGGATTTGGTGGAATTCATTTCTTCGAGGAACTGAGGCAAATCGAAATCGGGGTCGTCCAGATGGCGATTGACACAATCTACGGCCTGCTTCAGGAATTCCTCGTCGATGCTGGTATAATCGAGTTCCTTGGCTTCGAACACCAGTTGGTTCTTGAATTCCGTGCGTTTCTGCTGACGGGCACGAAGCAAATTCACAATGCGGGCATGAAGCACACTCAGACTGAACGGCTTGGTGATAAAGCCGTCGGCACCGCTTTCGTAGGCCTGTACCCTATCTTCTTCCTGATTCTTGGCGGTGAGCAACAATACGGGGATGTGACTCCACTCAATATGCGACTTGACGTAGCGACACAGTTCTATGCCATCCATCTCGGGCATCATGACATCGGAAACTATCAGACTGATTTCATGGGCCTGCAATACTTCAATGGCTTTCTTGCCATGAATGGCTGTATAGATGATATAGTCTCTCTGCAGAAGCTTCAGCATCAGTTCCAGCAGTTCTTCGTTGTCTTCTACCAGAAGGATGGGCAGTTTCTCTCCGGCCGATGCAGCTGTCACAGGTTGCTGTGCATCGGTGCCGGCAGGAATGGAGTCTTCGGCAGATACTGCTTTCAGCAGGCTGTCGCCTCCCGGCAAAAGGGAGGAAGCATCTCGCTCGGGCTGCGAATAATCACTTTCGGCCATGGGCAACTGTATGATAAAGGCAGTGCCCTTACCTGCTTCGCTCTCTACGGTAACGGTGCCATGATGCAAGGTGACCAAATCGCGCACCAGCGACAGACCGATACCGGTGCCTATGGTGTTGAACTTACGGTAGTCTCCTTCATAGAAACGCTTGAACAAGTTCTTCTGATCTTCTTTGGGAATGCCGGGACCATTGTCTTTTACGGTCAGTCTTAGAAAACCGTCGGTGCCGGCTTCCAGTATCACTGCTACGGTTTCGCCGGAACGGCTGTACTTCGCTGCATTCGAGAGCAGGTTATACAGCACCTTGTCCATCTTATCGGCATCGAACCAGGTGATGAAAGACTCTTCCTGGCAATGGAACTCAAAGTGAATGTTCTTCTGCTGCATCAAGGGCCTGAAACTGTCCAGACTGCGATGGATGAACTGTACCATATCGCCCAGCGATACTTTCAGCTTGAGATTGCCGGTCTCGGCCTTGCGGAACTCCAGAATCTGTTGCAGCAGGCGAATCAGACGACTGATATTGTTGTTCATCACTCTATACTGGTCACGATAGGCGGGGGCCAACTGCTTCAGTTCGTCTACAGAAGCTGAGAGAATGGTAAGCGGCGTGAGCAGTTCATGGGTGATATTCGTAAAGAACTGCAACTTAGCATGATTCAACTCCTCGGCTTTTTCCTTTTCCACTTCGCGCAGATGCAAAGCATTTTGCAGGCGCATACGGTTACGTGCCACACGGTAAAAATACCAGACGACTCCGGCTATACAGGTTAGGTATATCAGATAGGCCCACCACGTCTTCCAGGGCGGAGGTAATACCGTGACTGCCATCTGTAACTCATCCTGATTCCAAATACCATTGGAATTGGAAGAACGGAGACGGAAAGTATAGTCGCCCGGCTGCAAATTATTATAGGCAGCAAAGCGGTTGGAAGCATCGGCAAACTGCCACTCCTTTTCGAAGCCATCGAGCCGGTAAGCGTAGCGGTTCAGCTGCGGATTCACGTATTCCAGCGCCGAGAATTGCAGTTGCAGATTATTGTGCCAATGATCCAGCACCACTTTTCTGGCAAACAGGGGCGTGTGTGAGGAGATGGCATTCCGGTCTTCTTCGGGGAAATTCTTCCAGGAATGATTGAATATCTTGAAATCGGTCAGCACCGCCCGAGAGAAGAAGTTGCGGCCTTGCAACTGCTCCGGATAGAATCTGTTATACCCGCGCAGCCCTCCAAAATACATTTCGCCATCCGGTGTACAGAAGGCCGCTCCGGCATTGAATATATTTTCTTGCAGACCGTCTTCCATGGTATAAAGATGGAAAGAGGCTTCTGTATACTCCTTCACTTTCAGCTTCAGTAATCCTACGTTGGTGCCTATCCAAAGCGCACCGTCTGTACCTTCCAAGATGCTGACTACAGCATCACCCGGCAAGTTCCAACGGCTATGTACGGGCAGAAAACTGTCGGTAGCCTCATCGTACAGGTTCAGTCCGGTACCTGCCGAGCCTACCCATATCCGCCCCCGGCTGTCCTTGAACAGACATTGCACATGGTTATGGTTCAGCTTGCCGCTATCTGTCGTATAGAGGGTAGTACGGTACATTCTCCAATTGCTTCCGCTGCCCTGAATGCGCACTACTCCATGCCGCTCGGTGGCTACCCACATATCGCCCCGGGCATTTTCTAAGGTCTGCAGGCAAATCATATCACGCAGAAACGTTCCATTGACTTTCAGGGAATCCAGACGGAGTGCCCGTCCATCTGCCCTGCGCACGGAGATACCGGTACGCGTGGCAGCCCAAATGTTTCGGGTACTGTCTTCGTAGACATGATAGATGCAATCGCCACACAGCCAGGGGTCTTTATCGGAACTTAAGTAGTGCTTTACCCGCCGCCCGGCAGGAGCCTGGCGGTCGTACTCGAACAGTCCGCCGTCATAGACACCTATCCATACGTGCCCCGTGGAAGGAGACTGCATAATGGTGCGCACGGTGGAAGAGAAGGCCGGATAGGCTTTGAAATCTTCCAACTGCATACAATGCTGAAAGCGGCCGGAAGCTTCATCCAGAATACCAAAGCCCGAAGAACCGATACCCATCCACAGCTTTCCGTCGTCGTCTTGATACATGCTGCGCACCGAAGCCGTATGCAGCATATGCCGTACTGCCGAAAGAGGATTATACCCGAATATCTTGCTGCGGGTATCCACTACATTGACGCCGCCACCAATCATACCTACCCACATCAATCCCTGACGGTCGCGAAGCAAAGCGGCTACCTCGCTCTCGGCAATGGTGTTATCAGACTCATCGGCATAATAATGCTGAAAAGGAGCAGAAGCATCCATCTGCTCGTGTAAAGGCAGAATACTCAAGGCATGACGGGTGCCCACCCATAGTGTATGCGTCTCCAAATCTTCGGCCAATGCATAAACCAGGTTATCCGACAATGAGGTGGGCCGCTTTTCATCGTACTGAAAAGTGGTCCATGTGGTGTGTTCCGGACGGTAGGCATCATGCAGCAACTGCAAACCGCCATCCCATACACCTACCCAGATACGCTGTCGGCTATCCTGAAACAGTACATGGGCTGAATTCCGCTCGTTCATCTGCGGATATTTGTAATAGCGACCCGTGGCGGCTTCCTGCCTGTACAGACCGCTGCTCCACGTACCTATCCAGATGTCTCCCTTGGCATCTTCCATCAAGGCTTTGATGCTTCCGCCGGTGTACACGCCACCGGTCTCTGCACCCTGAATACGCAGAAAGTCATCACTCTGGGGCTGATATTCATACAGGCCGTTGTCGGCACCTACCAGCAGTCGGCCCGTGCGAGTGACCAGCAACTGGGCTATGCTGCCAAAGTTCACTTTATCAATACCGTATTGACGAAATGTGCCCGTGGTCTTATCCAATACATTCAATCCATTACTCGTACCTACCCACAAGCGATGAGCGGCATCTTCTGTCATACAGGTCACATTATTATCAGTGAGCAGAGAGGAATGCGCTTCATTGGTCTTGTACACAGTCACTTCATAGCCATCAAACTGAAACAAACCGTTACGGGTAGCTATCCACATAAATCCGTCGCGATCCTGATAGATGGACTGAATGTCTTTACTGGAAAGATTATCCAATTCAGAAAAATGCTTGAAGGCAAACCTGGATATATCAGTAGAAAAGGCTTGCAATTCGGCCCAAAACACAAAAAACAGACAAAGCAATCCTCTGAGATAACGGACTTTATATAATGTGGTGAAATCTATGTGCATAGTATCTTAAATTAGATTAATAGGGGCAAAGATACAATAAATCTCATTTTTTTAGTTATTTTTGTAACAAAAAAGCAACCTCATATCCACTTCATATCAATGGCTGGCATTTATTTACATATCCCTTTCTGCAAAACCCGTTGTATCTACTGCGATTTCTATTCCACTACCCGAAGCGAATGGACCGACCGCTATGTGGAGGCGCTTTGCACAGAACTGACGCGACGGAAAGATTATCTGCAAGGCGAACCCGTACATACCATATATATGGGCGGCGGAACGCCTTCTCAACTCTCGGAAAAACACTTCCGGAAATTGTTTCACACCTTGCAGCAGGTATATGGATTGGAACAATGCCACGAAATTACATTGGAAGCCAATCCGGATGACCTGACCGAGGAATATACCGCCATGCTGAAAACGCTTCCGTTCAACCGCATCAGCATGGGCATACAGACTTTCCACGAAGATACCCTGCGCCTGCTGCATCGTCGGCACACAGGGGCACAAGCCATCCGGGCAGTGGAACTTTGCCGGAAAGCCGGATTCCAAAACATAAGTATCGACCTGATTTACGGACTGCCCGGAGAAAATGACTTCCGCTGGAACCAGGACTTGCAACAGGCCATACAGCTACAGGTGGAACACATTTCTGCCTACCACTTGACGTATGAAGAGGGCACGCCGCTTTATGACATGCTACATCAGCATAGCGTGCAGGAGGTGGATGAGGAAAGCAGCCTGCGATTCTTCACTTCACTGATGGATACCCTGAAAGACGCAGGCTACGAGCATTATGAAATCTCCAATTTCTGTAAGCCGGGATTCCACTCACGACACAATACTGCTTATTGGCAAGGCATCGCTTACCTGGGATGCGGTCCGTCGGCCCACTCATTCAACGGTAGCAGCCGCCAATGGAACAAGGCTTCGCTCTCTGCTTATATGAACGGCATAGAACAAGATACTTGTATCTATGAAACGGAGCAATTAGACGTATATACCCGATACAATGAATGTGTAATGACGGGGCTTCGCACACAAAAAGGTATTTCACTAAAACAGCTGCATCACACATTCGGTATGCAGCTCAAGGATTATTGCCTGCGCAATGCGGATTCATACCTGAAAAACGGACAACTGGAAATACACAATGAGTACCTTCGACTGACACGTGCTGGCATTTTTATCTCTGATGGCATTATGAGCGACCTAATGTATATTGAAGACTAAAATAGCTAGCCAGTTACTACAAACAAATTACAAAAAGCTATTTAAACAAGGATTTTTAATAGCAAAAATTGATATAGGTCAAGAAATAGTGTGCGCACACGAAGATTTATTGCCAATCATTTTTATGTTCAAAAACATATGCATACTTTTGTATCGGTAAAAAGAGAAAAAGGATGCGCATTCCGTTTTCAATAGGAATTAGTTCTTTAAAATTTAGTTCATGTGTGCCTGCTGAAACATCGTATATAGAAATAGGTAAAAGGATAATTTTTCAGATAAAGATAACAGTAAAAAGACAAACAGGATTCAGCGACATACAGAGTAAATAATAAGACGTTTTTAGGATTAACAATTTAACAAAAGTAGGTATTATGAAACGTTTAGGATTAACATTGGTGGCAGTTGTATGCATGGCCGCCAACACATTTGCAGTAGAAAACCAACCGGTAAAAGAAGGTACAGCTAAGCAATGGGAGGCAAGAATCAATGTAGATAAGCTGGGTAAATATCTCCAGTTGAATGCTGAACAAAAAAATCAGGTAAATACTATCTGTGACTATTTCAATGAACAGATGATTCGCGCTAACCGCTCTCATAAGAATCATGACAAGATGCTGCGCAATGCGATATTCGGCAACTTGAAACTGATGAAACAGACATTGACTAAAAAGCAGTATGCAGAGTATATGAAAGTACTTCAGGTAACTTTGCAAAACAATGACATTACAGTGGAATAAGTTCCACAAAGCCCTATACAAATAAGGCTGTCTGAATGGGTAAACCACATCAGACAGCCTTATTTTTTTGCAGCATAAGCCAGAACACCAGCCACTAAAATATATAAGCTAGTGACAGCTGCCAATACCGGTTCTTCGACTTAAACATATTACCGTCAAACAATTGGTCTACTACTTCATGACCATTTCCTCCTACATGATGCTTGGCAGATTCGGTCAATCCTATATTGTAATAGCAACTCAGCATCAAATGACTCATCAGCTTCACACCTCCACCCAGATTCAGTCCTACCTCGGTAGAACGCCATCCCATAGAGCGAAGGTTCTTATCAAAAGCATCTACGGCAATGTGAGCCAGCTTACGACCCCAATTATCTTCATCTACCAGAAAAGAAAACGAAGGACCTACTCCCAAAAAGATATCGAACATAGGTGAGATACCTGCCTCCCATTTCAATTCAATGGGTATATCAATACTTTTCGTCTTTACCTCTGCACTTCTACCATTGGCAGAATTGCTGATTTTAGCTCCGCGCTGCACATAAAGCAGAGAGAAATCCAGCGCAATGCCATAGAATCCTGTCTGATACTGCAACATCGGTCCTACCTGAAAGCCGGTAAGGCTTTCTTCCTTGAACTCTCCTCGCATACCACTTACATCGGCCTTGTTGCCCAGCACACCGGCCTTCAGACCGAAATGCAGACCTTGTGCCCCCAATGAGGTAACTCCCATTGCTGCTACCAGCAGACAAATCATCCATTTTTTCATATCGTTATAGTTTAAATGATATAATTTCATCTTAATTTGTTTTACACAAAAGTAAGAATAAATAGTGAAACCTCTGCATGAAAAGCATGTTTTTTACACTCTGTGAACCAACTGCACGTTTCACCTTTCACCGCATATACACTGATTATCAAGGTGAAACGATGAATCTTTCATCTGGTGAACATTCCTCTAAAGTCATTGGTGAAATTACATCCATGGAGATACGATTCTAAATCCATGGATTGCGCAAAGTAAATCCATGGATTTAGAATCGTAAACTACAGGTAGAATTTTCTATTCCTACAGGTTTAGAAAACTCTACCTGCAGAAAGAAATAGCTTAGCTATAGTAATAAATTGGCGAAAAAATCCCGCCAATCCCAAGAGGGTTATTGCAGCACTTCTTTGCAAGGTGGTAATGCCAAGAATTGTTTTGAAAATTATGATAGATTGTATTAAAACTGCTATCTTTACACTGTAATTTATAGTGATACCTATTTTAATATAGTCACACGTAATCTTAATTTAAATCTTTACCCCAAAAGTACCATGAAAAGTGAAACAACTGAAAAACTAAGAATCTGAAACCACTGAAATATAGTTATGATTAAAGCCATCCTACTCGACGTTGACGGAACCATACTCAGTTTCGAAACGCACCAGATTCCGGTCTCCACCCTTGCCGCACTGCAGCAAGTCCATAAAAACGGAATCAAAATTATTATTGCCACAGGCAGAGCGGCAGGCGACCTGCGCGAAATCGAATCCGTGCCCTATGACGCTGTCATTGCCCTCAATGGAGCAGAATGCTACCTGCGCAACGGCACCCTTGTCAAAAACCGCCCCATTCCACGCGAGGATTTCAAAAAGGCAGCAGCCATCGCGCGGCAGTATGACATTGCCCTCGGACTTGAACTGAACAACGGCGTATTTGTTGATCAACTAAAGCCTGTCGTGGTACAAATAGCCCAGATGGTAGATCACCCCATTCCCGAAGTAGTGGATGTGGAAACCCTCTTTGATGCCAAAGGCTGCAGCCAGTTCTGTTTCTATTGCGATTTGGAAATGGAGAAAAAAATCATGCCTCAACTTCCCGGACTTTCGGCCACGCGCTGGCATCCTGCTTTTACAGATATCAACGTATCGGGTACTAGCAAAGCTTCCGGTCTGAACATATTTGCCACCTATTATGGTATTGATGCCAGCGACATCATGGCCTGCGGAGATGGCGGAAACGACATTCCTATGCTGCAGGCTGCAGGCATAGGAATTGCTATGGGTAATGCCTCGGATGAGGTGAAAAAGCACGCCAACTACATCACCGACTCTATCCACTGCGACGGATTGGCCAAAGCCTTACAGCACTTCCAGCTAATTTGAATTCGCCTACCAAAAACAGGGAAATTAAAGCCTGCTCTATCCAAGAAGCTGTTTAGAATTTATTCAGAATGCATATAGATGGGGAGAAAAGAGTATTAAAATAAAAAATCCGCTGAAAAATCAGCGGATTTTTTATTTTAATCTGTGGAGCTGGAGGGAATCGAACCCTCGTCCAAACGAGGAAATCATAAGCTTTCTACATGCTTATCTTTGCCTAGATTTTCGTGCGCCGGCAGAACCAAAGCCATCAACCGACACCTTATCCTCTAAATTTTCATCTGCTGTGCGAGGCCGCAGCAGACTATCCCCGATTTCACTGCACCACTTTACCGGAATGCTTCGGAGCAACAGCTTCCGAGTGATGTCACGTCCCAGCACCTGGTGCCGGGATTAAGCTTCAATCTACTGTACTTCGATTAAGCAGCGAGAGCGTAATTAGTTTCGCCAGATAAAATTTTGATAACTGAGATTAAAGTGGAAATTACCGACCCACTGCATGCTTACCTACCATTTCTGCCCGCTGTCAAATCCAGTCAACCCCAAATCTTTATAACGGTCTAATTATCAAGCCAGACAGTTTAATATATTGCCTCTATGACAACAAAGTAATTATTCAATAACGCTTTATTTCCTATCCAATAATCGACAAAGGTAGAAATTCTTTTTGAATAATCACCCATCTTATACGCATTATTTCATAATTATCACGGTAATAAGACAAAAAAAAGAGGATGCAACCTGGCATCCTCTTTGAAGTATCGCTATCCTATACGGAGATTAGTTGTTCTCCGGGCGAAGTTTACGTACAGTAACAGCAGTCTGCCACATTTCGCTTTCACGCAACGCTTTCAGTTCTTCATTCAACTTTTCGCGATAATCGGGTTTAGAGTTGCTGTCGATAGAAATCTGAGCTTCATTACCGCACTTCACGCTGGCATACAGTTTTTCTACTACCGGCTTGATAGCATCGTGGAACGGAGTCATCCAGTCTAGAGCACCGCGTTGAGCAGTAGTAGAACAGTTGGCATACATCCAGTCCATACCATTCTTGGCAAACAGCGGCATCAGTGATTGAGTCAATTCTTCTACTGTTTCATTGAAAGCTTCAGAAGGAGTATGGCCATTCTCGCGTAATACTTCATATTGTGCCAACAGCAGACCCTGAATAGCTCCCATCAAAGAACCGCGTTCACCAGTCAAATCCGATGTTGCCTCACGCTGGAACGTAGTTTCGAACAGGTAACCTGAACCGATACCGATACCCAAAGCCAACGTACGCTCCATAGCCTTGCCTGTAGCATCCTGATAGATGGCATACGAGGAATTCAAGCCGCGACCTTCGAGGAACATGGTACGCAATGAGGTACCCGAACCTTTGGGAGCCACCATGATGACATCAATATCTGTAGGAGGAACCACACCGGTACGGTCGTTCCAAGTAATCGCAAAACCGTGTGAGAAATACAAAGCTTTACCCGCTGTAAGAGCCGGTTTCAATGTAGGCCATACCGACATCACAGCAGCATCGGAAAGCAAGCACATCACAATAGTACCTTTTTGGGCAGCCTCTTCAATGCTGAACAAAGTTTCTCCCGGCACCCAGCCATCGGCTATAGCTTTCTCAAAGGTCTTACCGGGTCGCTGACCTACAATCACGTTGAAACCATTATCACGCAGGTTGCATGCCTGTCCAGGACCCTGCACACCATAACCGATTACTGCGATAGTTTCATCTTTCAATATTTCACGTGCTTTTTCTAAAGGAAATTCTTCGCGGGTCATTACATTTTCAATTACACCGCCAAAATTTAACTGTGCCATTTTTTATTCGTTTTTTGTTTGTGGCTAATGCCAATATTAATGATTAATATAGTATCTCAATCCTTGAATATCACTTTGGCCCTGCATACAGCCTCTGTGCCATTCTTTCTTACTTCTACCTGATACGTATCGTCCGGTCCTGCATCCAGGTAGAAAGAGAGTTCATCGCCGTAATAGCTTTCGGCCACATAGGCCATTTCGAAACGACTGATACGTTTTTCCCGATATTTTTCAATGGGAAACAAATCGAGTATATGCTCTATGTAGCGAATACTGTTTACATGGCCGTTGATGTCTATATCGCTATATTTGGCCTGCAATACCGATACCGGTTCAGCAGCAGTTACCTTAATACGCGAGGGTTTTTCTATCGGGCAAGGCTCGTCACAGATATAACCGGTGATACCGCCTTCATGAAGGGTCAGCAAATCTGCCGGTTTACGAGTGTTCAGACTAATCATGGCCCATACCGAACGTGCATATCCTATTTTCTTGCCATCTTTATCTAAAATGGCAAAGTTACGGTCGGTGAACAAACGGTATACGTTTTCCACCCAGGTCTGTATAGAGAAAGATTCATACTGATAGGGCATTTCATCCAGTTCTATAGCCAGCCTGGAAAGCACCCATGTATAATTATCTTCATTGAGTGTGGCAATACCAAATCCACGCTCAGTGGCATGAAAACCTGCACAGTTCAGCAGATGATTACCCAACACTCCCATTGTAAGACGTCCAGTGAAGTCTACATGAAAAGGCTCCGCTACAAATTGATAAGTTCCTATTTTCTGATCCATAATATACCTGTTTTTATTCTTTGCTTTTCTGATATTTTGCTTCCCGCTCGGCCAGATACTCATTTACCCGTTCAAAACAGCTGGTGGTAATGGCTACCCTACCCGAGCGTACAAACTGCAACACGCAGCCCAAACTGCTCAACTCTTCATACAAGCTGGTAATCTCGTCGCTCACACCGTTCTTCTCTACGATGGAATATACAGCGTTCACCTCTACGATGCGTGCATGATGCTTTCTGATTATCTTCGATACTTCCGAATTCTGTTCCAATACCGGCGTTATCACTTTATATAATGCTATTTCGTGCTGATAAATCTCGTCGTCGGTAAAGTAATGGGCTTGTAGCACATCTATCTTTTTCGAAATCTGCTTGGTTACTTTTTCAATGGTATCTTTATCGGTCCAAGCGGTTATGGTGTATTTATGCACTCCCTTAATAGAAGAGGCCGATACATTGAGGCTTTCAATATTAATCTGCCGACGGGTAAATACAGCCGTCACCTGATTCAGCAAGCCGGCAAAATTCTCTGAATGAACAATGATGGTATATAATGTCTTATCCATTTTTTTCTCTCTATTTACGTTAACACTCCAACAACATCTGACTTACCGTTCCCCCCGGAGGAGTCATAGGCATTACATTACCCTCTTCTTCCACGCAAGCCTCTAGCAGGAAGGGGCCGTCGGTGGCCAGCATTTCGTGAATGGCTGCTGCCAGTTCTTCACGTTTCAGTACGCGACGCGACGGAATGTTATAAGCCGCTGCAATTTTCATATAATCGGGATTGACCATCGGTGTAAACGAATAGCGATGCTGGAAAAACATAGCTTGCCACTGACGCACATTGCCCAAATAATTATTGTTCAACAAAATAATCTTCACCGGAGCTTTTTGTTCCATCACCGTGCCTAACTCCTGCATATTCATCTGCAAGCCACCATCTCCCATAAATACGCACACCGTACGGTCTGGACGGCCGAAAGTGGCGCCGATGGCAGCCGGAAGGCCGAAGCCCATGGTTCCCAATCCGCCCGAAGTGACAATGCTGCGCTGCTGGCTGTATTTAAAATAGCGGGCAGCCATCATTTGGTTCTGCCCTACGTCGGTCACCAGAATAGCTTGATGATGCGTAGCCTCGCTTACGGCACGTACCACTTCCCCCATACTCAATTCTGCTCCTTCGGGATGCAATTCTTTATGGATCACGCATTCTTCTTCGAGTTCTTCATAGGGTTGGAAGCTATCCAGCCACGCTTGATGGCTGGCAGGTTTCAGCCACTGGGTAACGGCTGCAAGAGTTTCCTTGCAATCGCCCAATACAGCAATATCTGCCTTCACATTCTTATCTATCTCGGCAGGGTCTATATCAAAATGAATCACTTTAGCCTGCTTGGCATAATTGGCCAAATTACCGGTTACACGATCGTCGAAACGCATACCTACCGCTATCAGTACATCGCAATGATTGGTCTGTACATTCGGTCCCAGATTGCCGTGCATACCCAGCATTCCTTTGTTAAGACGATGTGCGGTGGGCAATGCCGAAAGCCCCATCAAAGTGCATCCGACCGGCAGATCTGCCTTTTCTATAAAGGCCTGTAGCTCGGCCTGTGCATGACCTAACTCTACTCCCTGGCCTACCAATACCAGCGGACGTTCTGCCTGATTGATTAAATCGGCAGCTTTACGGATTACAGAGTTATCCTTTTCGGGCACGGGAACATAGCTCCGTACAAAATCAAGCTTAGTAGGTACATACTCCATGGTTTCTACCTGTGCATTCTTGGCAAAATCAAGCACCACAGGCCCCGGTCTTCCGCTACGGGCTATGTAAAAAGCCCTAGCTACAGCCCAAGGCACATCTTCGGCCCTTCGGATTTGGTAGCTCCATTTAGATATGGGCTGTGTAATACCTACCAGGTCTACTTCCTGAAATGCATCTGTTCCCAAGAATCCGGTACCTACCTGACCGGCAATCACCACGATGGGGGTACTGTCTATCATGGCATCAGCAATGCCGGTAATGGTATTGGTAGCTCCCGGTCCGCTGGTTACCAGACATACACCTACCTGCCCCGACACACGGGCATATCCTTGCGCTGCATGAGCTGCTCCTTGTTCATGCCTTACCAGAATATGATTCAAGCTATCACGATGATCGTATAGTGCATCAAATACCGGCATAATGCTGCCTCCCGGATAACCGAAAAGGGTATTCACTCCCTGATATTCCAACGAACGCATCAAAGCCTCTGCACCTGTTATTCTCTCTTTCATTGCTCGTGTATTTATTAATCTATCAATCTTACAGCCCCCTTATCGGCCGAACTCACCATGCTGGCATAAGCCTTGAGAGCTTTTGACACCTCGCGCTGACGGGTCACCGGAGTCATGGGACGTGCTGCCAGTTCTTCATCTGAAAGCATCACTTGTATCAAGCGGTTCGGAATATCTATTTCAATCTGGTCACCGTCTTGTATCTTACCGATATTACCTCCGGCTGCCGCTTCGGGCGAAATATGTCCGATACTTAACCCTGAAGTGCCACCGCTAAAGCGTCCGTCGGTAATCAAGGCACATTCTTTGCCCAAATGACGCGATTTGATGTAAGAAGTAGGATAGAGCATTTCCTGCATACCCGGCCCGCCTTTAGGACCCTCGTGCGTAATCACCACTACATCACCACTCACCACCTTACCACTGAGGATACCTTCACAAGCTGCTTCCTGCGAATCAAAGACCTTGGCGGGACCTGTGAAATGCCAGATGCTTTCATCTACACCGGCTGTTTTTACCACACAACCGTCTGTAGCGATGTTTCCCTTTAGCACAGCCAGTCCGCCATCCTTGCTGTAAGCATGAGCCAAATCCCGGATACAGCCTGCTGCACGGTCGGTATCCAGTTCTTTATACATTGCCTGCTGAGAACCAAGTACCAGATTATAGCTGCCGCCTGCCGCACTGGCATATTTTGCCAAGGCCTCCCGACAGACACCGGGGCTGGTAATACTGTAACGTTCTATCGTTTCTGCCAGCGTCAGACCATCTACCCTACGCACTGAGGTATCTACCAAACCGCCTTTGGCCAATTCGTGCATAATGGCTACGATACCGCCTGCCCGGTTCACATCTTGTATATGGTATTTTTGAGTATTCGGTGCCACTTTACAAAGGCAGGGTGTGCGGCGTGAAAGCATATCGATGTCGTCCATCGTAAAATCTGCTCCAGCCTCGTGAGCAATAGCCAGCAAATGAAGCACGGTATTGGTAGACCCCCCCATAGCAATATCCAGTGTCATGGCATTGAGAAAGGCCTGACGAGTAGCTATGCTGCGAGGCAGTACACTGTCATCGCCCTCTTCATAATATTTATAGGCATTTTCTACAATCATCCGGGCTGCATCAGCAAAGAGTTGCTTGCGATGGACATGCGTAGCCACGATGGTACCATTGCCCGGCAAAGCCAAGCCGATAGCTTCGTTCAGACAATTCATGGAATTGGCTGTAAACATACCCGAACAGCAGCCACACGTGGGACAAGCATGCTGCTCTATCTGCGACACTACTTCATCGCTTATGGTCGTATCGGCCGACTGAATCATCGCATCAATCAAATCGAGGTGCTGCCCCTTCCATTCACCTGCCTCCATCGGTCCGCCCGATACAAAGACGGTAGGTATATTCAGCCGCATAGCAGCCATAAGCATACCGGGAGTAATCTTGTCGCAATTACTGATGCAGACCATAGCATCGGCTTTATGGGCATTCACCATGTATTCCACACTGTCGGCTATCACATCGCGCGATGGAAGTGAATAAAGCATCCCGTCGTGCCCCATGGCAATGCCGTCGTCTATAGCTATGGTATTGAACTCTGCTGCAAAACAACCCAACTTTTCAATTTCTTCTTTCACAAACTGACCGATTTCATGCAAATGCACATGTCCCGGCACAAACTGGGTAAATGAGTTTACTATGGCAATGATGGGCTTACCCATCTGTTCTTTTTTCATACCGTTGGCCACCCACAACGCCCGGGCACCGGCCATACGCCTGCCCTGCGTACTGAACGAACTGCGTAATTGATGCTTCATCTTCTTTATCTTGAGTTATATCAACTAAAAAGCCTCTCTCACCACAGTGAGAAAGGCTTTTAATTATATCATTATAAAGTATGAATGCATACACAAACCTTTCTCACGCTCTTGGTACCACGACCACGACGCGAATAATCTCCAAGACTGCCAGGTTAATGGATGTATGTTGATTCATTACTTTTCCGTTTTATAGTATTAATACTGCAAAGGTAAGTGCTTTTTTATAAAATCCAAACAATTTGAACAAAAAAATCGAGTATATCCTAACAATCGTAAGACAAAAGAGTTTTTTAACTCTTATTTTATCACAGAACTTTCCAAATAACTTACTTTCATATCGGTAGCTGTATGAATTATAAATAGATAAGATAACTCTTTCTGCAGGTGGGATACAGAAAATTATTTTTATCTTTGCCCAGCAAAGAAACAGATACATTATTATTTATTATAAATCAAGTAAAATGGAAAAAGCTGAAAACAAGTACATTACTGTAGCTTACAAGCTATATACAGTAGAAGACGGAGAAAAAGAATTTACCGAAGAGGCTCCTGCTGCTCACCCCTTCCAGTTCATCTCCGGACTGGGCATGACACTGGAGGCTTTCGAAAGCCAACTGAATACATTAAACCAGGGCGACAAATTCGATTTCACCCTTACACCGGAAGAGGCTTATGGCGACTATAACGAAGAACATGTTATCGATTTGCCCAAGGAAATCTTCCTGATAGATGGAAAGTTCGACAACGAGCATGTAGTGGAAGGTGCAGTAGTACCGCTGATGACCAACGACGGACAACGTATCAACGGAAGCGTAGTAGAAGTGAAAGAAGATGTAGTGGTGATGGATATGAACCATCCGCTGGCTGGCTGTTCCTTAAACTTCGTAGGTGAGGTCATCACAAGCCGTGAAGCTACTAGCGCAGAAATTACAGAAGCCATCCAAATGATGAGTGGCGGATGTGGCGGCAGTTGCGGTGGCTGCGGTGGCGGTTGTGCAGATGGCGACTGTGGCGACAGCTGCGGATGCGAAGGCGGATGCTGTCATTAAGAATCCCCTACGACAGAATGTAGAGTAATAGAAGGAATTCATTCCATCCATTACTCTATTTTTTTCAGCATATATCGGCCAGCTGTCATCATCTACCGGAATTCATTTTTTCCCTTTCACTTTCTAATTCTAACCGCCCCTACTTACCCGTGTTACAGCATACATGAATAAAGCGCAATTAATAGATATATTAGATAATTCTCCCAGCATTAAACTGCTGAAAATGAAACCGAAGAATCTAAAATTCTTCCTTACCTTCCTCATGGACACTTTCGAAGAGCAGAGTGTGGTGACGTGGGAGACTATCCACCTCAAACTGGTGAATCGCCTGGATGAACTGGAAGAGGATGCTTTGGATGAGGAAGAAGAAATGCCCACATCACTGGAAACCAATGAAGAAAAAGCGAAACGCTGGATACAGCAATGGGCCAACAAAGGTTATCTTACCAATTATCAAGACGAGGTAGGAGACATCAAGTACGAAATTTCATCTTACACCAGCAAGGTGCTGGACTGGATAGAGAATAGCTTGAAAAAAGAAGATTATATAGGTACCGAATCAAAATTCAAGTCGCTGTTCGGCCAACTTAAAGAACTCGTGGAATTCACCAACGAGGACCGAAGCAAACGTCTGGACTTACTCAAAAGTAAAAAACTGGAAATAGAACAGCAGATTCAGCGATTGGAAATGGGGGATGACATCAAGGTGTTCGAAGAATATGAAATCGTACCTCGATATAATAACCTCAACAAAGTGGCCAAAGAATTATTGTCCGACTTTAAAGAGGTGGACAACAATTTTAAAGACATCATCAAGCAGATTTATCAGCAGCAGACTGAGAACTCAAAGAAAAAAGAGATTCTGCACTATTTCTTTGATGCCTATAGCGAATTGAAAAATTCATCGCAGGGAAAAAGTTTCTATGCCTTTTGGGAATTCTTGCTCTCGGCTTCCTTGCAAAAAGAATGGGAGTTTCTGACACAGAATTTATTTGAATCGCTGAACAACAAGCAGATTGATGTACACGACTGGTTTTTAAGGGATGTAAAGCATCACTTGGTAGATGCAGGCCAAAGGGTGTATTACACCAATAACCGTATGGCCGAGAAACTGAGCCGCATTATCAGACAGAATGAACAGTCGAATTCGGTGATTACACAACAAATTATCAATGACATCAAGCACAAATTAATTGAAGTTAGCAAACAAAAGGAAACTCCCGACCTGGGCTTCGAAATGGATACGCTAGAAATTAGACTTCCTCTGGAACGAAGACTTACCTTGGAACCTACTACGGAAATTGTATATAAAGATAGGCCTAAAGATGCAAAGCTGGACATAGACGACCTGAACAGACTAAGCCAACTGTATAATCCGTATTATGTAGATCGAGAGGTGCTGCGCCAGAACATTGAGAAAGTATTGAAAAAGACCCCACAAACTACCCTGGGGGAAGTGATTGAAGCCTCGCAGGGCATCAGCAAAGGACTGACCGAGTTATTGGGTTACTTCAACATAATGAAGGAATATCCCACGGCTGTACACGCCGACAAGACGCAAGACATTGTGTTCGACACCGAGAATATGAAAAAGATTATCATACCTGAAATAATTATCATCCGAAAATGAGTGCATCAAACATCAAACCTTATTCAAAGGCTACCGTAAAACTATTGAAAGGCATCGTAGAATATACCGACCCTGCCTGGGAAGATATCCTGCGATACCAAACTGAAATCCAAGAGTATGTCAGCGTGATTGGCTTAGACTTAATCGTGAAGAAGGACGAGGGATTCGCTTTTCTGAAGCAGGCCATTCTAGAGGATGATAAGACGATTCACCTGGTAACCCGACGGCAGTTGGGATTCGAAGTTTCCGTCATTCTGATTGTACTCAGGCAACTGCTCGACGAATTCGAAATGAACCCCACTGATTCTCAATCGGACGAGAAATATGTTACGGTCACTCAAATCAAAGAGGAAGTAGAACTCTTCTTACCGACAAAATTTAATCAGGTAAAATTCAAACAAGATCTGGACAATTACATTGCCAAAACCGTAGAATTGGGTTTTTTAGTAGATGCCAGACAGACGGAAAGCAGCGAAACGCGCTACAAGATACACCGCATTATCAAGGAAAAAATTACATTGGACGATTTGATGGAATTTAAAAATAAGCTAAATAACTATGGAACACCAGATGAATCTATTTAATACGACTCCTGAAAAATCGGGCTATCGGCTTCAGTATATGGAAATTCTCAACTGGGGCACATTCAATGAAGTAATATACCGCATCAGTCCGCAGGGCAACAACTCTCTGCTGACTGGAGCCAATGCATCGGGCAAGAGTACGCTGGTGGATGCCTTGCTGACATTACTGGTGCCCATGAAGAGAAACCGCTTCTACAATCAATCATCAGGGGTAGAGAAAAAAGGGGCTCGCACGGAAGAATCATACGTATTGGGGTGTCATGGCACTCAGCAGGAAGAGGGGGCTACAGCTTCCACCACCATGAAATTGCGCGACAGAAGCACCCGTTCCGTCTTGCTGGCATCTTTCCGCAATGCAGAAGGAAAGAATATCACGCTGTTTCAAATCCGGTATTTCAGCGGACAGGAGCTGAAAGCTGTGTATGGCATATCCAGAATGGCTTTGAAGATTAAAGAAGATTTTGCTGAATTTGACGTAAGGGGCGAATGGAGAAAGCGGCTGGACCGCAAATATAACCCCAAAACGGGTAAAAGAGTCATTGATTTCTACAACGGACCATCGGAATATGGGGCACAAATCTGTGAGCGCTTCCATATGCGTTCGGGCAATGCCTTGACGCTGTTTAATCAGATTGTGGGGGTAAAGGTGCTGGACGACTTGGACTTCTTTATCCGCACGCATATGCTGGACGAAAAGCCGGCTGAAGAAAAGTACAACGCACTGTACAGCAATTTCCAAAATCTGATGGGGGCCAAGAACAACATTGATAAGGCAAAAGAACAGATAAAGATGCTGGAGCCCATCGATGAGGTAGCCCGGAAACTGCAACACATCGAACAGGAAGTTAAAGAGCTGGAACATAGCAAAGAAACGGCTGCCTATTGGTTTGCTGCACGCACCGTAATGCTGGCCGAAGAGCAAAAGAGCAGTAACCAGGCAGAGCAGCGCAAGAAAGAGGATAAACTGGGTAGTCTGAATACGCAGACAGAGGAGGCGCAGCAGCAAATCGTCAAACTGAAAGTAGCCATTGAAAACGATGAGGTCAGCAAGCAGATTGCCGACTTGACCCAACGTATAGAAAGTCTGAGCATAGAACGCGAAAAAAGAAGTGAAAAGGCACAGGCATACAACGCACTGGCCAAAACACTGAATCTGTCACTCAATCCTTCCAAAGAAGATTTTGATAAGAACCGAGCTACGGCCGAAGCTGAGAATCAGGAAAGGCTGTTGGAGCTAAGCCGACTGACCGAGGAGCATCGTAAACAGAAGAATACGGAAGAAGAAATCAGCCTGCAGATACAGGAGGATATTAACCGTATTCAGGAATTGGAAAAAAATAAAAACAACATTTCGGGCAGAGTGTCTGAAATCAGAAATGAAATCTTGCAAGCCGTAGGAGCCACTTCGGCCGAAATACCGTTTATCGGTGAATTAATCCGGCTGAAAGAGGGTGAATGGGAGTGGGAGGCTTCTATCGAACGCATTCTGCACAACTTTGCGCTAAGGTTGATAGTTCCCGAAAAATATTACCGGGACGTAAACCGGTATGTCAATGAAAATAATCTGAACGGCAGAATCGTTTATCAGCGTTACCAGGATTTTGTATCCATCAGGGAAATGGAGGAACGGGAACTGGAGGAGAATCATTTGCTTGGCAAAATTGAATTCAAACCGGATAATCAATATGTGGATTGGATAGAAAATGAAATCTATCATCGGTACAATTATGCTTGTGTAGACAGTCTGGAAGAGTTCAACTATTACGACGAAAAGGCCGTTACGCGGGAGGGATTGATAAAATCGGTAGGCAACAAGCACGAGAAAGACGACCGAAAGGAAATCAGAAGTAGGGATAATTATGTACTGGGATGGGAAAACAAGGATAAAATTGCATCGCTGCGACAGAAAGTCAGGGAAGCACAGAATGAGCAGAAATCTACGCAAGAAAAGATTCATGCCACTGAGAAAAAACAACGGGAATGCAACTTGAGAATCAGCCACCTGGATGATTTAATGAAGCGATTTGACGAATTTGAGCGCATCGACTGGATTTCGTGCGCACAAACGATTCAGACATACGAGGAACAAAAAAAGAAGTTGGAAGCGGCCGACAACAAGGCAAAGGCTCTCCGCGAACAGCTGGAAGAGTGGAAGAAAAAGGAAAAAACACTAAAGGATGAGACAGACAGCATCAAGCTGCAAATTCATGATTTGAAAAAGGAGCAGGAGGAATTGACCGAACTGTATCGCACCAACCTGGATTCTCTACAACAGATGGGCATTGTCAACGTGGATTATTTCGAACAACAACATCCTGAGTTACTGGAAGTTCCTCTAAAAAAATTGGGCAGTAAGCGTTCTGAATTTCAGCAGACTATCAATCAGAATCTCGGAAAAAAGAAAAATAGAAAAAATGATTTAAAACTGAAAGCCAACGATTTAATCAATGCGTTCAAGCGCCCTGCCAAGGAACTGACCGACAAATATAAAGACTGGAACTCGGATGTAAGCAGTTTGCCCAGCCCCGAAAACATCGAACTGATAGAAGAATACCAGCTCTACTACAACCGCCTGGTTGAGGAAGACTTAATCAGTTATCAGCGTGCATTCAACGAGTATCTGCAAGAGAATATTTATACGAATGTAAATCTCTACAAACTGTTTTTCGACCAATGGGAAACAGACATCTGCAAAGCTATCGGCCAACTGAATGAGTCGCTCAAGGACATTGTGTTCAATAAAGACCAAGGTACGTATATACAACTGACAGCTATCAGAAAGTCGGGCGCCGAAGCGAAAGATTTCCAACGACTTCTTTTGGAAGCTAACCCCAACCTGCATGAAGTTAATACTACCATCGACGGTCGACAACGTCATTTCGAAGAGCACATAGAACCTTTTATGGAAAAACTGCAAGAGGAGTCATGGCGCAGTAAGGTGACCGATGTGCGCACGTGGTTTACGTATAGAGCAGAAGAATTCTATCTGGAAAACGGACAACGGTGTAAAACGTACGAAAGCATGGGACAACTGTCGGGCGGAGAAAAGGCGCAGCTCACTTACACCATTTTGGGTTCGGCCATTGCCTACCAATTCGGGTTTACCAAAACCGGACTGGAAACTTCGTTCCGCTTCATTGCTATCGACGAAGCTTTTAAAGCGCAAGATGAAGACAAGGCTCGCTACTTGCTGGATCTTTGTCGTCAGTTGCACTTGCAACTGCTGATGGTAACTCCCAGCGACAACATTCATATCGTGGAAGACTCCATCTCTTATGTACACTATGTAGAACGGAAAGGAAATGCCTCGGTACTCTATAATATGCCTATTGTAGAATATCAGGAAGCCTATAAACAAGCTGAACAGCATGATTCATCCCACTGAAATTAAAAGTAAAGCAGAAAGGATTTATCTGAAATACTTGCAGCACATCGCTGCAGGTATGCCTTTCGAAAGGTTGGTAATTCCATGCGACAAAAAGCCTAGCAAAGATTTTGATACTTACCGAAAGGAATATGAATGTCTGTATGCCGCTTCAAAAGAGGTGCGTGGATACGGGTATTCCGTAAAGTGGGAAACGGTGAAGCATCAGACATTGGGCAGGCAGGATTTGCCTAAAGAAGTCGCTTTCCTCACTGAAAGCGACTTACTGAAGTTTCTCCATAAAGAAAAAGAGGTGCAGCAATTCAAAATAGATTTGAATGCCCTACTGACTTCTTTTCCCATATTGGCCGATTGGGCTGCAAAGTACCCGCTGAAAGTGGTGAATCACGCCGGAGAATGGTCCGACATGCAGAAAGTTTTAGCATATTTCAGCCGTCATCCTCAGCCCAATCTGTATATCCGGGAACTTCCCATTGCGGTGCATACCAAATTTATCGAGCAACACAAAGGCATTCTTAGAGAGCTACTCGATATCGTGATAGCCGACTCTGTGCAGCAGAATGAAAAGCTGTTCGAAACACACTTTCATCTGAAATACGTAGAAGAATTGATACGTATCCGCTTTCTGGACGATGCACTCTCCCAATTGTATGGAGCTGGTATAAAAGACCTCAGTCTGCCGGTAAGTGAATTTTGCACTCGCCAATGGAAAGTAAAATCGGTATTTATCGTAGAGAACAAGGTGAATTTTCTCACCTTTCCACCTGTGCCGGATGCCCTTATTATTTGGGGACAGGGTAATGGAGTGCTCAGTCTGAAAGAAGCAGCATTTCTGCAAGACACCCCACTCTATTATTGGGGGGATTTAGATGCCCAAGGATTCGAAATCTTATCTAGACTCAGATACTATTTTCCACAAACCCAAAGTATCTTGATGGACAGCGACACCTTCAATCGTTACTTCGAAAAGGATGAAGGAAAAGAAAGTAACGTATCGACAGCACTGCATCTGACACCTGCCGAACAAGAAATCTATGAAAGAATTAAGAAGAACAATTGGCGTTTGGAACAAGAAAAGATACCTCATTATTACGTCTTAGATTTTCTGCAAAAGCATCTCAAAGGACTATAAAACGCGAAAGAATAAGCAGAAACAAACATTTTTTTCAAAAAAATCAGAGAAAAGTTTGCATATTCCAAAAAAAGCCGTACCTTTGCCAACCGAAATGAGAGAGAAATCCTCATGACTAAGGATGGCCCGTTCGTCTATCGGTTAGGACGCAAGATTTTCATTCTTGAAAGGGGGGTTCGATTCCCCCACGGGCTACACTTATTATTTACTATTGAGTACTAAAAAAGCCATTCATTATGAATGGCTTTTTTAGTACTCAACAGTGTACAGTTACTTAGAAACAAATTACAAACAAAAACGTTCCTGCAGTTCTTTCTTGTATTTTTTAGACACCTGCAATTCACTCACCTTATCGAAAGGAGGATAGAGCTGACAATAATTATCTTTGATAATCATCAGATAATCTATATTAATAATATAAGACTGATGAATCTGCACGAAGCTACAAGAATATTGAACAATCTGATCTGCTGTAGTCCCCCTACGCAAGGGAATAGATAGCTGGTTATGAAGTTGCACTTCCCACTGCTTACGATCACTACAATATCGGAAAAAACCTATTTCGGAAGGACGTAATGCCCGCATATCATTCGTTGGAGTAAATATAATAAAAGGCTGCACAGCCACTAAGGGAGTACCTACACCAACCGGCAACTCCTGAGTAAAAGCGTGTACTTTATAGGTCATAAAACGTGCTAATATTTCCTCCAGTTCTTTATGATGAAAGGGTTTGAGCAGATAATCGAAAGCCGATTCGCGAATAGCGTGTATCATGTATTGATTATAAGCCGTATAGAACACTACTTTCATATCCCAGTTGAAGTCCTTCCGAAGTTCTTGAATCAGTTCCATACCGGTCATATCCGGTAACTCTACATCTAAAAACAGCAAATCCGGACGCACATGTAGAAGAAGTTTCTTCCCCAACTTGGCATTTTTGGCAGTTCCAGCCAGAAAGAATTCATCTTTCTGACAGAACTCCCTTTCCAATGCGTCGACTGCAGCCTCATCATCGTCTATCACTACTACTTTATATCTGACTGTTTCACTCATAATCTTCCATCGTGCCAATTTGTAAAAGACTATATTTTATAGACCATCAGATTAGTGAATGGTTACCATAGTAGCCCCAAATCCATACTCCTGAAAAGAGGCATCTTGCGCTTTACAAGTGGGATAACGGTGTTTCAGTTCATCAAGTAACGCCTTGCGCAATACGCCATCACCCTTACCATGAATAAAGACAATGCGTTGCTCTCGTTTTCGTTTATATTGTTCCATCACCTCCCTAAACTTATCCAATTGATATTGAAGCATCTCCCGGTTACTCAACCCCCGTGTATCATCCAGTAATTCACCTATATGCAAATCGATTTCCAAGATACCGTTTTGCACAGTGCCGCGCTTCATCAAAGGCCTAGGGCGTTCATCGGCATCCTTCTTATGCATCAAAGCGTTCTGCAAATCATCAGCCGAAACATACACTTGTTTCACAGGAAGATCATTTTGTACTACCGGATAAAGTAGAGCCTGAGTATCAAAGAAGTCCGTAGACTGGAATGTGTGCAATTTATAAAACTTCACAGTATCTACCCGGATTTCCACGCCAACAGCCGGACGCAACGTAAAGCTACGGTTGTCCTTAAAGGCTATCAGCTGCACAGCCACCCGTTCACGATCGTTCAGTGCACTTTTCTCAAATTCCTCCAACAGTAGTTTGGTATTGGGCTCTATCACACCAAAAGACCGGGCTGTCCAAGCCTTTCCTTCTGCACTCAGATAGGTGTAGTACAAGCAATAATTACTATCGTTCACCAGATAAGTTTCAAAAGGAGTAGTACTCACCGCTTTAATGTCTACTGGCACAAAGGCTAAGTATACATTCAATTGATCTCCACCCTTCATCTCCGGCTGACGATAAACCGACGGACGGACCGGCATCTCGGGCTTCTTCACAGAAGCCGCTTGTTCTACCTGAACCGCACGGCCGGCAGTAGCCTTGACCGAAGGAATAGGAATATTATAATCATCAGTTTCTATCACTACACATTCACGCACCGACATAGGAATATCAAATCCATCAGCATCTTCTACCAGCACAGTATCTTTATCGCGGAATCCGGTCACTGTTCCGCCTCCCACTTCGCTCAAAAAGCGAACTTTATCTCCTATTTTCATATCTTTTCGTCGCTAATTTACAATTTATCCACCTCTATTATGTGGATGTGCAAATATAAACAGAAATATCGAAGAAGATAAGAAGTTGTTTAATTTTTATTCCAACTATCAGAAAGAACTACGTACAAAAGATGGGCACAGAATGATATTCACTACATCCGGAAAAACGGAATCGGAAATCCTAAATCTTTTTCTTACCTTTGCCGACAAAATATTCATTGCATGAAGACAGATCCTAGACATATACGCATCAGCGAATTCAATTATCCGCTGCCCGACGAGAGAATTGCCAAATATCCCCTGTCCGTACGCGACCAATCAAAATTATTGGTCTATCGCCACGGGGAAGTATCAGAAGACCGTTTTTCAGCCTTGCCTCAATATCTGCAGGAAGGAGAACTGATGGTTTTCAATAACACACGAGTCATTCAAGCCAGGCTGCATTTCCGCAAAGAGACCGGCGCACTGATTGAGGTGTTCTGCCTGGAACCGCTGGTGCCGGCCGATTATGCCTTGAATTTTCAGCAAACCAGCCACACGGCCTGGCTGTGCATGATAGGCAACTTGAAAAAATGGAAAGAAGGTGAACTGAAACGTACGCTGAATGTAAAGGGACAGACGCTGACACTGACTGCCAAACGCGGCGAATGCCACGGCACCAGTCACCAGGTAGACTTTAGTTGGAACAATCCGGATATTTGCTTTTCAGACATTCTGGAGGTATTTGGAGAGCTACCCATTCCACCTTACTTAAACCGCGACACGCAAGAAAGCGACAAGGAAACCTATCAGACGGTTTATTCCAAAATCAAGGGTTCGGTAGCAGCCCCCACAGCCGGCCTGCACTTCACGCCCCGCGTGCTGGAGTCGCTGCAACAGAAGGGTGTGGAGCTGGAGGAACTGACGCTGCATGTAGGGGCAGGCACCTTTAAGCCGGTAAAAAGCGAAGAGATAGAAGGACACGAAATGCATACGGAATACATTTCAGTATCTATAAATACCCTGAAAAAACTGGTGAGCCACCGGGGAAGGGCCATTGCCGTGGGCACCACTTCTGTACGCACCTTGGAGAGCCTGTATCACATCGGACTGACACTGCTGAAAAATCCGGATGCCACCGAGGCTGAATTACACGTGCGCCAGTGGCAACCGTACGAACTGACCGACGAGGAGAACAACACTCCCTCTGAACTAGCCTTGCAGGCTATCATAGACTATCTGGAGCGGCACGAGATGGAAGCCTTGCACACCAGCACGCAGATTATCATCGCACCGGGCTACACCTATCACGTGGTAAAGACCATGATTACAAACTTCCACCAACCGCAAAGTACGCTGTTGTTGCTAGTATCGGCCTTTGTTAAAGGCCGTTGGAAAACTATTTATGACTTTGCCCTGAGCCACGACTTCCGCTTCCTGAGCTACGGAGATTCTTCCATTCTCTTTAACGAATAAACCCTGAAAGGATATGAAACAAGACAATCTGCAAGAAATGTTGCCACTGGTAGACGAGCAAGGCACGCTGATTGGTGCTGCTACCCGGGGAGAATGCCACGACGGCAGCAAGAAACTGCACCCGGTGGTTCACCTGCACGTATGCAATGAAAACGGAGAACTGTTCCTGCAAAAACGCCCTGCATGGAAAGACATTCAGCCGGGAAAATGGGACACGGCGGTAGGCGGCCACATCGACCTGGGAGAAAGCGTAGAAATGGCGTTGAAGCGAGAAACGGCCGAAGAACTGGGCATCACCGATTTTGCGCCGGAGTTTCTGACCAGCTATGTATTCGAATCAGACCGCGAGAAGGAACTGGTCTTTGTGCACAAAACGATATACAACCAACCCATCTACCCCAGCGACGAACTGGACGGCGGACGCTTCTGGACCATCGAAGAAATTAAGGCCAATTTGGGAAACGGTACATTCACTCCTAATTTCGAAAACGAATATGAAAGAGTACAATCCCTTCTAAATACATTGAACCAAGCCATCGACAACGTATGAAACAACAAGTCATTCTCTGGACAGCCATCCTGCTACTGGTTACCGGATGCGGTTCTGTACCCGTCACAGGAAGAAGGCAAATGTTATTGGTGTCCGATCAAGAAGTATTAGCCAGCAGCCTGACGCAGTATAAGGATTACATGAAAAGTGCCCCACGATCGGTTTCAAAAACACAATCGGCTATGGTGACACGAGTGGGCAAACGCATAGCTCAGGCCACAGAAGCGTATCTGCGCAACAACGGACTAGCTACCGAAATAGATAACTTTGCTTGGGAATTCAATTTGGTGAAAGATAATCAAATCAATGCATTCTGTATGCCGGGCGGAAAAATCGTAGTGTATGAAGGACTGATGAAACTGGTGGCCTCGGACGACGAATTAGCTGTAGTCATAGGACATGAAGTGGCACACGCTGTGGCCAAGCATAGCAACGAACGTATGAGCCAACAAATACTGACACAATACGGAGCACAAATACTCAATCAGTCATTGTCACAAAAAAGTGCAGCCATACAAAACATTGCCAACCAGGTCTATGGTGTAGGTGCACAATATGGCATGATGCTACCATTCTCGCGCAAGCATGAGACAGAAGCCGACTACATGGGGCTGATATTCATGACCATGGCAGGATATAATCCCGATGTAGCCATCGGATTCTGGCAAAAGATGTCGGCAGGAAGCAATGCCAAAGTTCCCGAGATTATGAGTACACACCCCAGTGACGAACGTCGTATACATGATATACAAGAGGCTTTACCGGCCATCAAAACACAATACGGTGCTACTGATAAAAAAGCGGTTACCGCACCCCAAGCCAAACAAGGGGTGAAAACCATCTCACTGGAGGAACTAAAACGTAGAAAATAAGAAGCTGTTTTAAATATGAAACGGTTTCTAAACCTACACCGATCACATAGCTTGAGAATTATTAACCTGTAAGGTATAGAAATCATGGCAGATAATTATTTAGAAAAACAAATGGAACTCTATGCAAGCAGGAAGGCTGCTTGGGAACGGGAGAAAAAAGTACGGAAGAAAGTACATACGCAGCCCACAGAAACAACTGCAAAGGCCGCGCCCTCTTCGTGCGTGGATTGCGGCACGCAAAACTGTAAATTCAAAGACCGCACCTACCCGCCCTTCTGCCCCACCACCCATCTTAAAGAGGAAGATTGGCAGTGGGCCATAGAGAGGTATAACGAACCTCGGAACCATGAAGTAATGGTGGCCAGTGCCCAGGTAGAGTTCGAAGGTTATTGCCAATGGACCCGGGTAGAGGAAATCATGCAATTTGCCCGGAAAATAAAGGCTCGGAAAATCGGCATTGCCAACTGCATCGGCCTGCAGAAAGAAGCACGCATCTTTGCCGGCATACTGAAGGCCAACGGATTCGAACCCTACTCCGTAATCTGCAAGGTAGGCGGAAAACCTAAAACATCGCTAGGCATTCCGGCAGCATGCGAGCAGATAGGAGCCGCCATGTGCAACCCCATCCTGCAAGCCCGCCTGATGAATGAAGCAAAAACCGATCTGAATGTGGTTATCGGACTCTGTGTAGGACACGACAGTTTGTTCTACAAATATGCCGATGCCTATGTCACTACCCTGATAACCAAAGACCGCGTCACAGGGCATAATCCTGCCGCCGCCTTATATACCTCCGAATCGTATTACCGCAAGAAACTGAATCTGAAATAATGTTCCACCTCTTCTCTTCCACCCTGCAAGATGCTCCGCGCCCCGAAGCGTTCACCTATCCGTTCTGCTACACCCCACATCCACTGTGCATACAGGCCGCAGCCGAAGTACAGGCCTATCTGAACAGCCGCGAAGACTGGACGGAAGAACTAGCTAAGGGAAAGATGTTCGGTGTACTGGTGGCAGAAGATGCCCAAGGAAGATTAGGCTACTTCAGTGCATTTTCGGGCATTCTGGCCGGAAGTAACCGCCACCCGTTCTTTGTACCGCCCGTGTACGACCTGCTACAACCCCACGGATTCTTCAAGACAGAAGAGCAGCAGATTTCCCTGCTGAATACCGAAATTCAGGCCATAGCCTCATCACCTGCCTATCTGCAAGACTGCCGAGAACTGGCTTCTACCGAAAGCGAAGCACAGCAGACCTTACTGCAAGCCAAACAGGCCATGAAGACAGCCAAGGAAGAGAGAGATCGGATGCGCCCCCTCTGTACAGAACAGCAACTGGAAACCTTGATTCGGGAGAGCCAGCACCAAAAGGCTTCTTACAAACGGTTGGAACGACACTGGCAAGAAAAAATAGCCCAATGCCGACAAAAAGTGGAATTACACCTGAACGACATAATCCGGCTGAAAGAGGAACGGAAAAGAAGGTCGGCAGCTCTTCAACAGCAACTGTTCGAACAGTTCGTTATGCTGAATGCCCGGCATGAACGGAAGAACTTGTGCAGCATCTTTCAAGAACAACTGCATAAATTGCCCCCCGCAGGAGCCGGAGAATGTGCCGCACCCAAACTGTTACAATACGCCTTTCTGCAAGGGTACCACCCGCTGGCCATGGCAGAATTCTGGTGGGGAGCATCGCCGAAAACGGAGCTTAGGGAACACGGACACTACTACCCTGCTTGCAAGGGGAAGTGCGAACCTATCCTGAAACACATGCTGCAAGGACTGAACGTGGAACCCAACCCGATGATTCAAAAGCAACAAAGAGCCGCGGAAAATCCATTGGAAACAGTCTATGAGGATGACTGGCTGCTGGCTGTAAACAAGCCTGCCGGACTCTTGTCGGTACCCGGCAAGGGAAACGACCCGTCGGTATACCAATGGATGAAGGAACACTATCCCGAAGCCACGGGCCCGCTCATCGTACACCGGCTGGATATGGACACCTCGGGTATTCTACTGCTGGCCAAAACCAAAGAAGTGCATCAGGCCCTGCAAGCCGACTTCCATCACCGACGCATCCGAAAACGCTATGTAGCCCTGCTGAACGGCATCGTAACTGCCGACCAGGGAAGCATCAGCCTGCCCCTGTGTGCCGACATCAACGACCGCCCGCGGCAAATGGTAAACGACACCCACGGAAAGCCTGCACTGACCCGCTACCAGGTACTGCAACGCAACGAGGGGAAAACACGCATAGCCTTTTATCCGGAAACCGGCCGCACCCATCAGTTGCGCGTACACGCCGCCCACGTCAGAGGGCTGCACTGTCCCATTCTGGGCGACCCGCTATACGGCACCCCCGCCGAACGGATGTACCTGCACGCCGAGCAGTTGGCATTTATCCACCCCATTACGCAGCAGTCGGTCTGCCTGTCGGTCCCCGCGCCTTTCTAGTGCAGACACCCGCTGCTTAATAACGCACCAGCCGCTTGGGCGAACCATGCCACGAGCAGCCCAGGCAATACACTTCATCGAGGTTATATCCCTGCAGAGAATCGGAAGGGTGCTTGGGTACTACCTCGCCTTGATCTGTGACATATACTGGCAGGCGGTTGCCTTCAGCGTTTTTCACACAAAAGACACCCACCTTACACTGCGGACAAAGCATTTTCTTCATCATCTTCAATTAAAATAATACAAGAACACAGCCATACCCTCTACGGCTTTCTTCTTCTCGCCTTCTATCTCTATGGCAAACTTGATTTCGGCTTTAGCCACGCCACGGAGATTGGCCAGCGAATGCAAATCGGCCACCAGACGGATGCGCTGACCGGAAAGCACAGCCTGACCGAATTTCATCTTATCCATACCATAATTAATCATCATCTTCAGATTATTCACCTCGATAATCTGATTCCACATATGAGGCAGCATGGAAAGGGTAAGGTAGCCGTGGGCAATGGTACTGTGGAAAGGACTCTCTACCTTGGCACGCTCTGTGTCCACATGAATCCACTGATGGTCCAGCGTGGCATCGGCAAACAGGTTAATACGTTCTTGAGGCAAGTCTACATAATCGGACTCTCCGATACGCTTGCCTACCAACTGTGCAAAATCTTCATACGAATTAATAATCACTTTTCCCATTTCTTTTTTATTTAGAGGTTAAAATATCAGAAACTGTTTATTTTATTATCCAGAAAGAATCTTATTCCGCATTTTCCGAGTCTGCCTTCAGTTTTATCGGGAAAGGGAATTCGCTGTATAACCCGCTATACATATCAAAGCATCTCCCAAAGAATCTTCCAAACAATGCTCGGCTAAAGCTGAAACGAAAAGCTGTTTAAATTTTACTCCGGCTTTTGCTGAGAATTATTTTTTAGAGTTTTTTCCTGTGATGTCTGGAAGAGCATAGCAGGCTATGCAACCGGACACATCACAGATAAATCCCCCCAATAAACTCAAATTAAGTTGAATCAACTGCTTTCTGAATAAACTTTAAACAGCTTCTAAAAAGTAAACTGCTTCTTATCAGATAGCAAATATCGCGTATTTTTAGATAATGTCCAAAAAAGAAGAAGGGATTCCTGGAAAAGAATTACCTTTGCAGGTATGAAGAAAACAACTTGGAATAAGAACTACACAACAATGCTATGGGCCGCAGGCATTGCCTTCGCACTGGGCATGACCGTACCCTGCCTGATAGGAAGCCGGGTATTCAACCCCGAACGAGACTCTGTGCAGTCGCAAGTGCCTTATTGTGCCACCTCGCCTGCCGTGCCGCGACAAGTACACTTTGCAGGACAAGACATCGACCTGACACGCTACGACCATTATGAACGGATGGACCGCGAATTGATGTCGTTCACCTATATGCACTCGTCCACTATGCTGGCCATCAAACGAGCTAACCGCTACTTCCCCGTGATAGAACCTATTCTGAAACAGGAAGGCATACCCGACGACTTTAAATACCTGGCGGTGATAGAAAGCCACCTGAACCCGCTGGCCAAGAGTCCGGCAGGGGCAGCAGGCATGTGGCAGTTCATGCCCGCCACAGGAAAAGAGTTCGGCCTGGAAATCAACAAAAACATCGACGAACGCTATCACGTGGAAAAGGAGACGGTAGCTGCCTGCAAATTTCTGAAACAGGCGTATGCCAAATATGGCGACTGGCTGTGCGTGGCAGCCTCTTACAATGCCGGACAAGGCAGAATATCTTCTGAAAAGCGCAAACAGCAAGTGGAACGGGCCGTAGACTTGTGGCTGGTGGAAGAAACCTCGCGCTATATTTTCCGACTGCTGGCAGCCAAAGCCGTTATCAGCCATCCACAGCAATTCGGTTTTTTGCTGAAGCGCGCCCAACTCTATCCGCCTATCTCCTACCGCGAAATTACTTTGAATACCGGCATCGATACCCTAAGCCACTTTGCACGAGAGCAAGGTATCAGCTATGCTCAGCTTAAAGATGCCAACCCATGGCTGCGGGAACGCTCACTGGCCAACAAGACCGGACGCACTTATGTGCTGAAAATACCCACACAAGAAGGTATGCACTACCAACCGGAACAAACCGTACCTTACAACAGAAATTGGGTCATAGACTAAATTATACAGAATCTTGCGCAACACCTTCTCCGGGCCAAGTCCTAACCCGCTCCCTACCAAGTCCAAGTAATAGGACTCGGAGCAGACCCTATGCAGATACGGCTCCCAACGGCCTCTTATCAGAAACAGAAGACCACGGACATAGCAGAAGAAAGCACTAAAAAAAGGCAAAACTTACCCTTGCGGATAAGTTTTGCCTTTTTTCCTGCATAATCAGTCTGCTTACTTAGCAGCTTCCAAAGATGCTTTACGAAAAGCCTTCATAGCCTTTTCGATTTCCAAAGAAGCCTTACGGGCACGAGTGCCGGCAGCTTTATTACCATTTTCCAATTGTGCTTTTGCATCTTTTTCGAATGCTACATACAATTCAGCAATCTGTTCAACTAATTCTTTCATAATCCTTTGTTTAAAATATAGCGTTTAAAATCTGAGGCAAAAATACATTCTTTCTCGTAATTAATGCAGAAAAACGATATTTTTTTTTGAATTTAAAATCGTTTTTTGCGAAAATAACCACTTGACATTGATTTTTAGCTACTTTTGCAATATGAAAACGATTACAGAAACAGACTATATACATGCTTTAATAGCAGAAGGAGAGCATCAGCAACAAGATTTTAAATTCGAAATATCAGATGCCCGCAAGATAGCCAAGACTCTTTCTGCATTTGCCAATACAGAAGGAGGCAGGTTACTGATAGGAGTAAAAGACAATGGAAAAATAGCCGGCATACGCTCGGCAGAAGAGCAATATATGATAGAAGCTGCTGCCGACCTCTACTGCACACCCCACGTGAATTACCATATGCAAACCTTTCTAGTAGAAGGGAAAAGTGTGCTGTTGGCCGAAATAGAAGAGAGTTCCTGCAAACCAGTGTATGCCAAAGATGAATCAGGTAAGAAACTGGCATACCTGCGCATTAAAGACGAAAACATCCTGGCCACCCCCGTACACCTGCGTATGTGGCAGCAAGAAGACAACAACCAAGGGCAATGGATGGAATATACAGAACGTGAACAGCTGCTGCTGAAACTACTCTCTGATAACGATTCACTTTCACTGAACCGGTACTGTAAACTGACCCGCATCTCCAGACGATCGGCCGAGCATCTGTTGGCCAAGTTCATACGCTACGGTATAGTGGAAGCTGTCTTCGAAGGACATAAATTTCATTTCCGCCTGAAATCATAAGTAAAAATCCACCCGCGCTGGAAATTCAAGAGAGCTTTCTCTGAGAGTATCCACGATTTTTATTATTTTTGCACGCTGATAAATCTGATAATCGCATTTACTTTATAATTATGGGAATATTTAGCAAATTATTCAATAAACAGAACAATGAAGAAGTATCTTCCAAAAATGTGGAAGATTTTGTATCACTGACCCGGGTATACTTCCAATCGGTCATTGCCGCCAATCTGGGCATCACCAATATACGTTTTGTGCCCGACGTGGCCAATTTCAAACGGATATTCAAGATACCCACGCAAGGGGGCAGATTGGGCCAGGCCGAAAAAGCAGCTTCCAAAAAAATGCTGATACAAGATTATGGACTGAGTGAAAGTTTCTTTAAAGAGATAGACAATTCAGTGAAGAAACACTGCCGTACCCAGAACGATGTACAGGGATATCTGTTTATGTATCAAGGATTCTCCAATGACTTGATGATGCTTATGGGAAATTTGATGCAATGGAAATTCCGGATGCCTTCTATCTTTAAAGGAGCGCTACGCACCATGACTGAGAAAACTGTGCATGAAGTCTGCACTAAAACTGTATGGAACAAGGATGAGGTACACAAGACCGCCATGGCTGTACGCCAATACAAAGAGCGATTGGGATACTCTGAACAATGGATGACGGAATATGTATACAACATCATCATGCTGGCAAAAAAAGAGTCTAAAAAGAAAACCGACACCACTGAAAAGTAAAGCTCGTGAATATAGAAACGCATCCGCTCATTCCGTTCTTGCCCACCAATGCCAAACTGCTGATGCTGGGAAGTTTTCCACCCCAGAAAAAGCGTTGGTCTATGAATTTCTATTACCCCAACTGGAATAATGACATGTGGCGCATCACCGGATTAATCTTCTTTCAGGATAAAGAATATTTTATAGATAAGCCTCGGAAGGCATTCTGCAAAGACCGCCTTGTCGACTTTCTGAAAGAAAAAGGCATTGCCCTCTATGACACAGCTTCGGCTGTAAGAAGGCTGCAAGACAATGCGTCGGACAAATTTTTGGAAGTGGTTCAGCCTACCGATGTAGCCGGACTTTTAGAACAACTCCCTATCTGCCGAGCTGTAGTAACCACCGGAGAAAAGGCTACAGAAACGATTTGCAACCTAATGGGAATAAGTCAGCCCAAAGTAGGAGACTTCAGCGAATTCATTTTCCAGAATCGCCCGATGAGACTGTATAGAATGCCTTCTTCTTCCAGAGCCTACCCGCTGGCGCTGGAAAAGAAAGCAGCCATATACAGACTAATGTATCAAGAACTGGCACTGATATAAGACATAATCAGGCTTAAAAACAATATTTTTTCAAAGATATATTTGGAATATTAAAACTTTCCATTACCTTTGCAGCCGCAATTACGGGAGTAGCTCAGTTGGTAGAGCACCGGTCTCCAAAACCGGGTGTCGGGAGTTCGAGCCTCTCCTCCCGTGCAAAAATAAGACCGATGATAATCAAGTGATTACATCGGTTTTATTCGTTTATATAAGATTTACTTCCTTATCGGTAATTTAAAACAGCTTACTTTCACCGAATATCAATCAATTTATGTGTTTGCAAGCTCAACCGCCACTTCGGATGAGTTTTCACACAATCTACCGTCTGCTGAATATTCTTACCGGAGCAAGGCTGAAGAAAAAAATGATGAACCGGCAGTGTCTCATAGACTGCTATGTCCTGCCCTTCGTAGACCACCTTTACTTCATCCATCCGCTGTATGTGAAGCTTTCCTGCAGACTTAGGTGAACAAGTTACCCAATCAATTTGAGACGGGACAGGACGCGTACCATTCGTCTCTATACACACATACTTACCTATTTGATGCAAGCGTTCTACAAAAGCATCATCCACCCAAAGAGAAGGCTCTCCCCCGGTAAGGATTACCATAGAAGCTGGATACCGGCTGATTTCAGACAGTATGACCTCATCGGTCATCCATTCTCCCTCTTCATGCTGCGTATCGCAAAAAGAACACTTCAGATTACATCCCGAAAAACGTACAAATACAGCCGGAGTGCCCGTATGATAACCTTCACCCTGAAGACTGTAGAATATCTCATTAATCTTTCTCATAAATGGCTAGATTTGACTCTGACTCTTGCACTTCAACTTTAAAACAGGTAGGTATCTGCTCACAAATCCACCGAGCTATATTTTCGGCTGTAGGATTAAATGGAAGAACTTCATTGAGGTTATGATGATCCAACTTACCCTTGACAGTTTCCTTGATATGGCTGAAGTCTACAACCATACCATCTTCATTCAACTGAGCCGACCGGCAATAAACAGTAATTATCCAATTATGACCATGCAGATTTTCGCATTTACTACGATAAGAAAGGTTTAAACTGTGTGCCGCCGACACTTCCATACGCTTGACAACTGTATACATACGATTAATACAAATACAAGAATAAATAAAACTTTGTTACTTCTGCATTTAATGTCACCTCAATGCGCAGCAAAAGTACAAAAATGCCAATACTTTTCCACCATATTGAACGAGAAAAACAAAATTCAAAAAAAATATTTATACTTTTTCTTGAAAAGTTTTTGTAATCTCCAACTTAATCGTATTTTTGTATACAAATTTAGTGTAGTAATGACCGACGAAGAGAAGAAGCTATTGAATTCATTTGAAACTCAACTACGCCATTTCATCTATATCTATGATGAATTAAAGCGAGATAATGAAAAGCTACGTCAAATGCTTCAAAGCAAAGAGGAAGCTTACCAAAAGTCGATAGCAGATTACAAAGAATTGGAAAAGAACTACATGAACCTAAAAAATGCAACGACAATCAGTTTAAACGGCAGTGATGTAAAAGAGACAAAACTGCGATTGTCGCAACTAGTGCGTGAAGTCGATAAATGCATCGCTTTATTAAATGAATAAAATAAGGATGTATGAACGATAAGATAAAGATTAATCTACAAATGGCGGGATATACGTATCCGCTGACAATTGAACGAAACAAAGAAGAAATTGTCAGGCTAGCAGCCAAGCAAGTAGAACGAAGGCTCAATGCCTACCGGACACACTATGAAGAACTCTCTCCGGAGAGAATTTTAGCCATGGTGGCTTTCCAGTTTGCCTTGGAAACCCTGCAACTGAAAGAGCGTAATGACACGGAGCCTATTGCAACTAAAATAAAGGAATGGGGAGAACTGCTAGAAGAACAGTTCAGACAGCCATAGAAATAACTTGGGGTATCCCACTTCTTTATGTATATTGTTTGTTAACAAAAAAACATACGCGCACTGTTATAAGAGCATAATCCTAATAGGAAATGCTATTATACAGTGCGTTTTTTTATTTATATACTTATAAAACTAAATTAAAATGACAGGAGTTATAATAGCAGTATCCATTGCCTGCTTCCTCATCGGGGGTCTAGCTTCATACGTGTTTTTCAAGCACGGACTGAAAAACAAATATGATGCTATTCTGAAAGAAGCAGAGAACGAGGCAGAAGTTATAAAGAAAAACAAACTGCTGGAAGTAAAAGAAAAGTTCTTGAATAAAAAAGCCGACTTGGAAAAAGAAGTGGCTATACGGAACCAAAAAATACAGCAGGCAGAAAACAAACTGAAACAGCGAGAATTGGTCTTGAACCAACGGCAGGAGGAAATCCAACGCAAAAAAATGGAAACTGAAGCTGTAAAAGAGAATCTGGAAGCCCAACTGGTAGTTATAGATAAAAAGAAAGAAGAACTCGACCATCTGCAACGACAAGAAATAGAAAAATTAGAAGCTATTTCAGGACTCTCGGCAGAAGAAGCGAAAGAACGCATGGTGGAATCACTCAAGGAAGAAGCTAAAACACAAGCGCAATCCTACATCAACGACATCATGGATGATGCAAAACTCACTGCCAGCAAAGAAGCCAAACGCATCGTAATACAATCAATACAACGGGTGGCTACAGAAACTGCCATCGAAAACTCGGTTACTGTATTCCACATAGAATCGGACGAAATCAAAGGACGCATTATCGGACGTGAAGGACGAAACATCCGAGCTTTGGAAGCTGCTACCGGAGTAGAAATCGTAGTAGATGATACTCCTGAGGCTATTGTTCTTTCTGCCTTCGACCCCGTGCGCCGCGAGATTGCCCGCTTGGCTCTTCATCAACTGGTTACGGATGGACGCATACACCCGGCCCGCATCGAAGAAGTGGTAGCCAAAGTACGCAAACAGGTAGAGGAAGAAATTATCGAAACTGGTAAACGTACAACTATCGACCTCGGCATACATGGGCTGCATCCGGAACTTATCAGAATTATCGGTAAGATGAAATATCGTTCTTCATATGGTCAGAACTTATTGCAACATGCCCGCGAGACAGCAAATCTTTGTGCTGTAATGGCTTCGGAACTGGGATTGAATCCGAAGAAAGCCAAACGGGCCGGACTCTTGCATGATATAGGTAAAGTACCTGATGAAGAACCAGAATTGCCACATGCTCTTTATGGTATGAAACTGGCTGAAAAATTTAAAGAAAAACCGGATATCTGCAATGCTATCGGTGCTCATCATGATGAAGTGGAAATGACCAGCCTTTTGGCTCCTATCGTACAAGTGTGCGATGCTATATCCGGTGCCCGTCCTGGTGCCCGCAGAGAAATTGTAGAAGCTTACATTAAACGATTGAACGACTTGGAACAATTAGCCATGTCTTATCCGGGTGTTACCAAGACGTATGCCATCCAGGCCGGACGTGAACTACGTGTCATCGTAGGGGCTGATAAGATTGATGATAAGCAAACAGAAAGCCTGTCTGGAGAAATCGCCAAAAAGATTCAGGATGAAATGACTTATCCAGGACAAGTAAAGATTACTGTTATCCGTGAAACACGTGCAGTAAGTTACGCGAAATAAATACATCCATACTACAACGAACTATAATACGGGTTGCTTAAACACAACAATGATTATAGTTCGTTGTTTTTTTATTCCATGTATCAGCCTATGAGATACTTATTTGAGGTATGTGCCAATTCTGTAGAGAGTTGCCTGACGGCTCAAAAAGGTGGAGCCAATCGTGTAGAGCTATGTGCCGGCATACCGGAGGGAGGAACTACTCCGTCTTACGGTGATATTGCAGTAGCCCGTGAGTTGCTGACTGATACCAAACTGCATGTCATCATCCGCCCCCGTAGCGGTGATTTTCTCTATTCACCCTTAGAACAACGCATCATGATAAAAGACATCAATAATGCACGAAAATTAGGAGCCGACGGTGTGGTGTTTGGCTGCTTAACAGCAGAAGGAGACGTAGATATCTCACTTATGAGGGAATTGATGGAGGCAGCAGAAGGCATGTCTGTCACTTTTCACCGTGCTTTTGATGTATGCAAAAATCCGTATCAAGCATTAGAAGATATCATCTCTTTAGGATGTAACCGTATCTTGACGTCTGGCCAACAAGCTACAGCAGAAGAAGGTATTCCTCTACTGAGAGAATTGGAGAAAAGAGCTGCCGGACGTATCGTGTTAATGGCAGGATGTGGCGTAAATGAAGCAAACATCAAACGCATCGCCATAGAAACGGGTATTCATGAATTTCACTTCTCGGCCAGAGAAAGAATAAAAAGCTGCATGAACTATCATAATGACAAAGTTTCGATGGGAGGAACGATACACATAGATGAATATACCCATCTGATAACGTCTGCCCAAAAAGTGGAAAACACTATCCGACAATTATAAAAGAGAAACAGGACGCGATGGTATATCTACGTCCTGTTTTCAATCATCAAAGCCCTGCCACCGTTTTCATCAGTTGCTCTCCTAAACCGATGGTATAGCCTTGCGAAACAAATACCACTCTATTAAACGTATCGGCCATAATAAACACCGGTAACTGATGTTTATGACGTAATTTCATTGTAGTAGCAATTTGCTCTGCTATTCCGTCTGTATCAACGCCATAAATTATTGTAGACGGAAGTGAAGAGAACGAAGCCAAAGAGTATTTTTTTGCAGCATCTTCATCTGGAAACAGTAGCACCATTTTACGTCCCCATTTCTCCAGTTCGCCACTAAAGGCCATTATATCACGCAAAGCATGATTGGTAGGCTCTTGATTGACCCCTAATATACCGACTACAAAATACCCTCTGCCACAAGCTTGAAGCAGACTTTGCCTGCTTTCTGTCTTTAAGGCAGACTCATTCCAACGCGTAAAGAGAGATTCTGAATTAAAACTACCTATCACTTGTACTTCATCTACACTTTCACGCATCGTCAAGTCGATATGTGTAGTCTTATCCGGTTCCACTGTAAAAAAGAGCGAATGGGCCAGCACTGCCCCACTAGCCAAACGGGTACCGGTAAGCAGCATATAATGCCCTGCATCCAGTGAGGTGCCATCCTTCAGCAGATTCATCCAGGTAGTTCCTTCTCCCGCTTCTGCGGTTTCTTCATCATAAGACAGCAAGCGCAACTGACCATCGTTTGTAATCTTAGATAATGTAAAATGAGAATAATACTTGGGGTTATCCAACGTCTTTATGGGACGATAAGCAGCCACTACCCTGCCTTTCGCAGCAGACTTCACAGAAGACAACTTCTGTTCGTCAGTTAAGTCCACATCAATGATGTCGTACTCTGTAAGAAGTTGCACCTTTCCGGTAACCTCGTCGATACGAGCCGGAATACCCATGCTGCGAGCCAAAGCAACAAAAAAGATATCGCGGCTATGATTGTCAGCCATACGTGCTTTCCATACACCGGCAGGAGTTATAGGGCAAGCTCCCAAATTACAAGTTTCATCTAAACGAATATGATTCTTTACCCAAGTAATCAACTGCAGGGGATCTTGCTGAAAAGCCATCCGGTCTTGTTCATTTATAGCTGTTTTGAAAAATGCTTTATATGGAGTCAGCGTTTCGTTACTCACACGTGGATTACGTACATAGCGGCTATACAAATCTGCCCTGGTACGCACAGTAGACAACATATGGTCCAACAAAACAGACAACGGAACATCTCTCAAATCCTTAGCAGAAAGTTGCTGCAAAAGGTCAAAACCTCCTTTCTTTGACTTATCCGACCGCAAACGGGCCATAAAGTTTCGAATAACTTCATGATTACCACGTGAAGCCATCAGATATTTTACAGTTAGTTCTTCATTCAACTTATAGGATTGCGCAAAGGAGCGTGCCTGAACTTCCGAGAAAAAAGTAGCTGTATATTGCTGGCGGATAGAATCTTCCATAGCCAATCTACGATTATTTTTCTCACGCTGTGCCAGCGTCACTTCTGGCAGTTCTACACTTTCTGGTGGAGGAATCAAATCCCAATCAAGAGTATAATTATCTCCTGCAATCTTATCTAATTTCACAATCAAAGATTCATCTTTGCCAAACGATACCTTTGAAAATCCGAACTTTCCATCTTTAGATGCCCAAACCAACATATCCCCCTTTCCTGCTGTAAGGAATGCTTTACCATCTACATCACTCTGCTTACGCGCCACAGTATAGAATTCAGCATAGTTGTAGAGCTTAAACTCTACCAAAGCATCAACTACCGGATGATTATCAGCATCTACCACCGACACCGTCAGTTTGGCTACAGGAGCATAATTGCCTATCACATTAATTTCTGTATAAGTCGCAGTGCGATTCATTACTTCTTCATCACCGACATAGCGTCCAAATACCTTAGTATGCATCAACATTCCCCTACTGGCCGGGGCATTAAACCATCCCAAATTTAATACAGGCTCGGGCTCACAAGCACCTAAAAAATACCATTTTCCATCTGCCCAGGCCTCTACCCAAGCATGGTTATCATCCGTATGAGCCCATCTGGGTGTATACACCTGACGAGCAGGTATACCAACAGAACGCAAGGCAGCCACCAACAAAGTAGATTCTTCACCACATCGTCCATAAGCCGTACGTACCGTTGCCAACGGTGAACTGGTACGTGCATCCGAGGGCATATACACAGCTTTTTCATGACACCAATGATTTACCTCCAAGATAGCGTCATACATGGATAAATTTGCTACACGTCCCTTTAGTTCTTCATAAAACACCACACGTGCACTATCTAAAGGTTCGTTATTTACTCGAACAGGTAAAACAAAATGCCTGAATAATTCTTCGGGAATCTCACTTCCCCATGACATTTCCTCTGCTGCACGGCGCGATGCACGCACATTCATCAAATGAAAATCCCCCGAATAATCGATGACATCTGCTGCAGGCATATAGGCATATAGAAAAGTGAGTGCCTCACGCTCATAAACATCTAAAGTGGGGTCTTGGAGAACAGAAAACAAATCCCCCACAGACATCTGCAACTTTTTCTGTTCCAGATCCCGTTCCACACCAGCTCGATAAGAAGCATCAGTCATAAAATGCACATCACAAGCAGCAAACAATACCAGTAAACAGCACCATCCTAATAATCCAACAATTGATTTCATAAGGTATAAGATTAAAGATTGACATACAAAAATACTAAAATAGTTGAAAGAATCAGTGCATAAGAAGAAGAATAACTAAATATTAAGCAATAAAAATCAATAAAAAATCATAGAAAAACTCATATTTTTATGTTATACAACATATATATAAAGAACATTTTATATCTTTGCAGTGTTAATAAAGAGATAGAGAAAAAAGTAAAACCCGCTTTCCGAAAGGCGGAAAGCACAAAAGACGAAAATTATGAGAAAGAATGAAAATGAGATTTTTATGTTGCAGTACCGTATTCAACGCTACCAAGCCATGGGGAACGGAGCAATGTGTCAAGCCTTGAATGGTAAACTTAAAAAACTGCTTGCAGATCAGCAAGCTTGATAACTTGAAAAAACACCTTTAAATAATAGAAAAGCGGGAGATATTATTATAAAAATCTCCCGCTTTTCATTTATAAGCTACTCTACTTACTTCACAGAGCGTACTACAAATTTATATTCGCCAGTTTTTTCTTGTTGAGTATCCAGCAATACCAGCCTATAAATCTCATCTCCCCATACCTTAGACAGACGCGTATCCGGTAAAGGTATCGTTTCTAAAGAAGCCTTGAATCGGCCCGGATACTCCAACACCACCTTTTCTCCCTGCACTTCGATAAATACCTTGCCAGGTACGGAAATATCCACCTTACCCCATGTCAGAAAATTCACTTGATTAGGAGTCATGGCCTCTTTCAGAGAAAAGCGGTCTGTAACCGTCAGCTTATTTTCACCCAAGGCATAAGAGCGTATCCATTTATCCACCTTTGCCTCTTTCGGATAAGCAGTGGCAATGTTGGCCGAGAAGAAACGCTTTTTAGGCTGGCAAACCACATCCGTAGCTTTATACTCCTGACCGAAACGCTGAGGAACCCCATTAATCATCGGAAGATTATGATAATTACTCTGCATGGTCCAGATGCTGTATCTTTCACTGCTGAATGTCTGTCGAGTATAAGTACCCACTCCGGCATCAATCAGCATCGGAATAGTATTCACATATAAAGAGAACGTACCCGCATCATTATGATTATGGCTTTCATTATTGAATCCACCTTTCGCCGCAAAGAACCATCCGGATTTATTGGTCAGATAGCAAAATTCTGTTTCCGGATACCACGTACAAGCCGGTACACGATGAGCTGCTTCCGTTTGTTCCAAATCGCCATTATGCAAAATGGATTGCAAAGAACGGAACGAATCATTTCCCAGGGGAATAACCGGTCTCTTACCTTTCAGCAAATAAGCAGCAAACTGCATCATCTCCTCGCTGCCCACTGCTCTACCATAACGATAAATCAATTGAGCATCTCCACCGCCCTGCGCAGAAGCATCGGCAAAATTTACCACCCATCCATTTCCTACATACGAGCGACTGATATATTCCCCCATCTTACGGATCATGTCATGATTGAATAAAGACACTTTTCCTCCGGTACCATCAAACAGGATTTGCAAGTAATCATACATCTTACCGGCTGCATGTCCCCAATACGAAGTACCTTCTTCACAGGCACCGTCAGCCTTTACAAAGTTGATAAACTTATCGACCGACTGCATGCTGCGCCACACTGCAGCTGCCAGCTTATCACGGTCGTTCTCCAACAACAGATAACACTGCAGTACATTGGAATTACACCACGGATTCCAGTTATTGATAATCTCACCAGGTTTCCAGTAGAATGCCATCCACCACTCGCGGTCGTTATTCATAAAAGGATCCAAGATCCGTTCTTGCAACACCTGACGCAGCCGAAGAGAAATCACCGGGTCGAACTTATCGAATGTATCATGGAAAAAATAATAGACCCAAGCCAGCATAGAGCCATAATTACCCGAACCCAAATCGATAACCTGCTCGCGGTAGTCGGGCAAAGAGCGTTTGGTAGACTGTCGGGGCAAGTGAGCAGACAATACCCAGGAAGTCATCTCACAACTAAAGAACACCCCATTCATCAACTGGTCTACAAAGCGTCCTTTTCCCTCGGCCAGTTCGGCCAGCATCAGCGTATTGATTGCTTTCCGGTTGGCATCATACGGATGTTGCATGATATTGCGTTCTCCGCTACGTTCATATTCCAGATAATCCGTAGCCCGAATCACCTGCCATCGGTAATCCAATAATTTTTCCCCTTCTGTTATGATTTTCTGCTTGTCTTGGTCGGCCAGCAACGACTCCCAGCCCTCCCGGTCTTGATAAGCCGGATAAGGTACCCAAGCCTGATTCATAATCAACACCTCTTTGAGTTGTTCCACACTCAAGGAGTTTTGCAGTAAATTCCTCTCAGTATATGCCCATGCAGAAATACCACACATCCACATCAAGCAACATGAAATCACCAAACGAAATACATTGTGTTGTTTCATAATAATCATACAATATAGTTATTCTTTATTCGGCAAATATAAAGATTATCCTCCAAGCTAAAGCACAATATTGTACAGAGAAAGGGAAAAATCATCCGTGAGCGCTAAATTTCAAAGAACCTGCACTTGCTTTATTCTACGATACACAAACAGAAAGGCCGGAATCAGAAAAGCATCGGCAAAAATCCAGGCTATCGAATCGCCAAAACAAACCGCCACATATCCCCATACAGGCACTGCCCACATACTGACCAAAATGCGGGCAATCATCTCGGATACTCCTGAAAGCATAGCCAGATTGGTAAAGCCAGCTCCCTGAATGGTGTATCGCAAGATACACAACAAGCCCAGCACAGGAAAAAACGTGACTGCTACATGCAGGAACAAAGCAGCCTTTTCCAAAATTTCAAGTTCGCCGGCATCCACAAACAGCAAGACGACAGCCCGAGAACTGGTCATCAACACGATAAAAGTAAAAGCCCAATATACCATCATCATCAAAGTACTGGCTTTTACCCCCTGCCACACCCTTCCGGGCTTGCCGGCCCCATAATTCTGACCGGTAAAAGTGGCCATAGCCATCCCAAGGCTTTCAAACGGGCACATGAAAAACATCTTGATGCGTATGGCAGCAGTAAAAGCAGCCACACACACTGTCCCTAAGGCATTATTGGCACTCTGAAGCATAATGCTTCCGATAGCCGTAATCGAAAACTGAAGCCCCATAGGAACTCCTATCACCAGAAGCTTTTGCGCCAGTGCCAAGCTGAACCGACGCTCAAACGGCGCAGTTTTCAGTATGTCAAAATGCCGTTTCATGTAGCAGAAACAAAGCACTGCAGATAAAGCCTGCGCCATCAGGGTGGCAATGGCAGCACCAGCCACTCCCCATCCCAATTTCACTATACAACACATATCCAGCAGAATATTGAGCACCGTAGAGAGCAGTAAAAACCAGAAAGGTGTCTTGCTGTCTCCCAAAGCACGAATAATGCTCGACAACAGATTATAGAAGAAAGTAAACGGAATACCAATAAAAGTGATGAGCAGATACAAATAGGCATCTTCAAAGATACGGTCCGGGATGCTCATCCAGGAAAGAATCAGCCGGCATAGCAGGCTGGTGAACAAAGCAACGGCCAGCGATATCCCTGCAGCCAGCTGCAGACTAACCACCACATAACGCCGCATGGTAGAATAATCCCTGGCCCCGAATTTCTGAGCTATAGGAATACCAAATCCTCCACAACAGCCATTGCAAAAGCCCAAGATAAGAAACACGACAGACGTACTAGCCCCCACCGAAGCCAGTGCATGAATACCCAAATACTTACCTACGATAGCAGCATCAATCAAAGAATACGTTTGTTGCAACAAGTTACCCAGCAATAAAGGCAATGCAAATTTAAATATTTGCGGAAGAGCACGTCCTTCCGTCATTTCAGTAGTCACAGCCATGCTACATTATCTCCTCTAAAAATCACGCTGCAAAATTACCCAAAATCACAGAAACAAGAGCTTGACACACATCAAGAAAAGCCGATTATGCCTTCAAAAGCAAGCAACACATTTCTGCTTACCGCTCCTGCATGCCTCCTGTATAAGGATGCAACAAGGTACTTTTAGTCAAATACTCCGCATTATCAGCATAAATAAACAGCACACTCCCTCCCTTGATAGCATTAATAATAAGTCTGGATAAATCAGAAGGTACAGCCGGACAACCGAAACTACGGCCCAGCCTTCCTCCATGACGCACCACAGAAGGATTGGCATACGAAGCCCCATGCACCACAATGGCACGCTCGCGGGCACAGTCGTTCACCC
>Reeses_p1__coassemble_177_pt1 | contig 50675 bp, 45 predicted proteins | sample Reeses_p1__metabat2_low_PE_008 | metagenome-assembled genome bin Reeses_p1 | reverse complement strand
TCGTCCCAGTGATGGGGCGGCTTTTTTTGTATCTTTATGAATCCGCATAATTGTTAAAACTTGTATGTTTTTCGTTGAGTTATTTTTGAATTATCTATATTTGTCCTCATTATGCGGCTTTGGATTGTTTTTATAGGTCTACTGTTGTTTATTTGTTCTTCAGTGACAGATGCAACTTGTTTTTCTGCGACCGATACTGTTGTGGATAGAGTCGATGCTATGCCGCAAGTTCAAGTAGAAAGCCGATCCGATGTAGTTGACCGATTGGCTGCATTTGACGTTGATAGCTTTGCTGAGTTGGGCGGAGTGTTGACGTCTTCTTCCTTTTCTTCTTTCTTTCGATTGCATCGTTATCACTATTCTGAGAAGTATTGTGCCTTACAATCAATGCTTCGATCTTTGTCTTCCAGACTGTTTGATCTGTGCGTCTCTCGCCTTAATATCAGTTCATTTTCTATCTTCTATCGTTGTCATCCGGTGTGTCAATATTACATTTTCACACTAAAGCGTATTTTGATTTAGTGGTTAGCTTTATCAGATTTATTTTGGTTGTGTATCATCTTTGATGCATTAACTAATGTTCTATAATACTAATTATTAACTATCATATATACGATTTTTATGACAACAAATACTATTGAACCTACTATCTTTGCATCTATTCATCCGCAAGTTGTAAAACGAATTAGTCTAAGAAAGTTGCTTTTTTCGTTTAGCATGCTTTTCCTTGGTTGTATTCTTTTCCTTGGTGTGTTTATGATTACTGATAAGTCATCTACCCTTAGTATGGCTTGTATGGTAGCTGGTAGTGTCTTTCTTTTGCTTGGTATTTTCCGCTTATTTTGGAAATCTCAAGATCTGTTTTATTCACCGACTGGCAGTGTAGTCAGTCAAGCTTGTTTTTTCTTTCATTTAAAAGATTTATCGACGTTGTCGCAAGTCATTGCGGATAAACAGTTCGGCGGATATAATGACATATCTACTCTAGATTCCGGAAATGTCAGACTTGATGCGCTCTTGTCTAATGATCATCGTTTTGTAGCTCTTCAGCTTTTTCAATTTGTTCCTTACACTTACACGCCTGTTACTTCGGTGCTCTATTTTACGGATGATGATGCACGGTCTGTTTCTGTTTTCTTGAAACACTGTTCAGAGCGTGCATAAGTTGTCTTACATGAATTGGTTTCTATTTCTGTAAACTTTAGGTTCTTTGTTTCATCTTATTTATAGTGCTGCTTTCCCTATTATAAAATGAAATGAAGAACCGCTTTTTTCTGTTGAATGCTTGTTTGCATAGGATAAAAATACTACCTTTCGCTCCAAATTGTATCATTACCGATCGGAGTGAAAATGAAAAAACTATGTTTGTTTTTGTTCTTGGGGCTCTGCTTGCTACCTTGTGTAGCTCAGCAGGTGTTGTATCCCAATTTGAAAGCCCTTATGGCATGTTCTGGTGACACTGTCACTATTCTGAAGGTAGAGAAACGGAGCATGAACCAGATCTATTTAACCGGAGGTGCAGATTATCGGATTGAAGCCAAAGATAATCCTGGTCTCAGTCGGTATATTCGTTCACGCTGTTATGCTGTACAAATGGACAGTTCTTGGTTTGTCAATTGCAGAAAGATGCGGTATAAGCGTTATCGTTTTGGACAATGGTATGCTCCTGCGCTATGGGTACGTGGAAAACTATATTTTTCTGCTCAACCTTTAGGGCAAGTAGCTGCAGGTACTCTGACATCCTCCGATGCTGCTAAGTTGGGTGGCGAAGTGGGGGATGCGTTAGCAGCTTCAGGTTTAGTACACGAACGTGTTTATTACGAGATTGATCCTGAAACAGGTCGTTCGGAGTTTGTAGGGCATGATAAGATGCTTCAACTTCTCTCCGATTTTCAACCTGCGTTAAAACAGCAGTTTATGCAGGAAACAAGCGAGTCTGCCGAGGTTATCGGACATTATCTCAAGGCTATTTCACGTTGACTTTTCCGGATTTGTATTTCTGTCGTCTTGGTGTAATTCATCATGAAGGCATGCCACAACAGTATGTTGGCATGCCTTCATGATGAATTGCTATGGCGAAAGTCAGTTTAGCATCAGACTCATGTGTGGATGCAGCGGTGCTAACAATTTTCTGCTCAATTCGCCGACGGTGTATGAGATATACGATTCAGTAAATGGGAGATTACTATGTTTGCATTGCCCTTGTGTTAGCATGTAATACCCATTGTTCATCGGAATTTGTTTATCTTCTATCTGAAGATGTAGTTCTAGATTCTGGTGCTTTTGTGCATAAATCTGTAATACCTTGTGTACTTGTAAGATGCGGGCCATACCTAGCAGTCGGCTGCTATCCACTGTATCCGCAGTGGAGTAAGATGTAGTCAAGGTTATTTCCGATGCTTGATGAATGTGGTAGATATACTGTAGCAACCGTACCTCAGATTGAGGATCAATCGCTAATAATTCTTCTATCCGCCAGTTGTCGGTTGTTGTAGGCGTTGCAAAAGCTACAGCCTGTATGCGCCCCCGGCGTTTCAGTATGTACGTATGTCCACCATCTAATAGTTGCGAGGCATAGACCACTTGTAAGTCTTCCGAGGAGTGTAGTACGCTGCAGTCGTATTGTTTTTTATAGACCTTATCCATCCACTGCGTTATTTCCTCTAATTCTTCTTCATTTTTGATACAAGTTACTTCTTCATCAGGTTGAAGATTATGTAGCTCTGCGCTATGATTCTGATGCACCATATCGTATGTCTGAAACACCGGTGCGTAACCAAAGCGGGCATAATAATCAAATAACCATGGTTCTGCCGGTATCAAAGTAGTAAAGGCGCTACCCCTCTGAATCATGGTTTCCAATGCTTGCTGTAATAATGTTGACATCAGTCCTTGATTGCGGAAATCGGGGTGTGTGCAGGCACCAGAGATATAATTCATGGGCACTACTGTATCATAAAAAGACATAGGGTAGGGCAGAAGTTGCAGTGCTGCCACCACCTGCCCTTTTCGTTCTATTGATAGATTTCTTTCATCCCTATACCTTTTCTCAAAGTACAGTTCGGTAAATGCGATGCTGTCCTGGAAACAAAGTTGCCATAAATGTTTGGTTTGTTCTTTTATCGTAGCCATGTGTTTTACCATTTGATAGGTGCAACAGGTTCTGTCTTTAAGCAAGCACTGAATTTTTCTAGCAGTAAGGCTGGGTGATAAGATAATTTGGCTTTACGCAGTCCTTCTATACCCAGGTCTTCTTCTCGGTTCACGTAGGTGAACGATTCCGGCAGATGGTTGGCAAATTCATAGTTTATCATAGCATAAGCACCTTCTATAGCCGTATCTGCTTTTTCTACATGTACGCCAAAAGTATCTTGGTTTATGGGCATTCCGAAGCTGAAGGCTATGGTTTTACCGTTTACTTGTAGCATGCCTCCGCTCAGTCCCAGTTCGTCGAAATGGTGTAGTGCATATACCAGGGCTCTTCGTTCGTTTCCGGTGCCTTCATGTTGGTCACAGTGATTTGCCAAACACCATTTGGCCTCCAGATCCAGGCATTCTTGTATGTTATTGTGGGTAATAGGCAGATACTGATAGTCTGGATAAGTCTTTTTGAACCGGTTGACGTGATTTCGTTTGGGCTGTAATTTTTTGCCAGCCAGTGTAGCCAGATCGCTGCGCAGATAAAGATAGTCGGCATAGTCGCGGTTGGCAGTAAATTCAAAGGTCTCCGGCATCAGTTTTTCCAGTTCTGCGCACATCTCTGTGCAGATGCCCAGCATGCAGAAAGGTTGTTTTTCTTGGTGAGCATCATCTATCAGTGCTTCAATGACACTTTTTAGGTTTCCTTGTCCGATGGGCATCATATAGACCAGTTCACCAGCTGCCCAAAATTTGATAAGAAGAAAATCTTCCAATATAGCAAACTGGGTATCATATAAGAAGCGCCAACTACACAGGTTAGAAAACGAGAGATCGCAGTTGCGCTGGTTGCTTCGTAGAGTGAAAGAACTGATCACTTCTTTATCTTGAGGAGTGATGTCTTTAAATGCAATCATGAATTTGTGTGTGTAGTGTGAATAATCAGTTAAATGATTCCTAACCAACTGAGCAGTGTAGGGGTAAGCAAGGCGGTGAAGATACCGTTGAGCGTCAGTGCCAGACTGGCAAATGCGCCGTATTTACGGCTTATATCCATAGCGGCCGAGGTGCCTACAGCGTGTGAGGCCGCCCCCAATGAAAGACCTTGGGCCATGGGACTTTGTATGCGGGTAAGGTGCATCATTTTGAAGCCGAGGATACCCCCCAGCAGTCCTACACATACCACTACCGCTGCCGTCAGCGAAGGAATTCCTCCCAATGAATCAGCTACTTCCATTGCTATCGGCGTAGTTACCGATTTAGGTGCCAGCGAGATGATGATTTCGTTCGAAGCTCCCATCAGTTTGGCTATCAGTACTACAGATATCACTCCTACCAAGCAGCCGGCTAGCTGTGAAAGTACGATGGGAAGAATCTGCTTTTTGATAGTTTCCAGCTGCAGGTATAGAGGCACTCCCAATGCCACCACGGCAGGTTTCAGCCAGAATTCTATCAGATGTCCCGATTCATTGTAAGTTTCGTAAGAGATACCTGTCAGTTTAAGAAATAGAATTAATACAGCAATGGTTATAAGGATAGGGTTTAGCAGTAAGATACCCGTTTTTTTCTGTAGGCATTTGGCCAGAAAGAACACGCCGAACGTAGCAGTCAGCAGGAAGAAATTGTTAGATAGAAAGTTCATTTGTCTTTATGGTTTAATGAGCGGTGACGAAAATATTTATGTAATAGCTGATGCACCCATCCGGTAATCACCAGTACCAGCAGTGTGCTGACGAGAGTGGCTACGAGGATGGGCCAGAATTCCTTGGCTATAAGATCAAAATACAGCATCAGCGCAATGCCGGGTGGAACAAAGAAAAAACCCAGATTGGCTACTAGAAAGTCGGACATGCCCTGTACCCAGTGCAGTTTAATCCAACCCAATTTTAAGAACAATGTGAGCAGAAGCATACCGATGATGCTGGAAGGTAGCTGAATTCCCGTGAGATATACAGCCAGCTCACCCAGAGCTAAGCATCCGAAAAGGATAGCGCATTGACGAATCATAATGTTATACCTATTGAATTATTGGTTGAAAACGGGTGCAAATTTACGTATTCTTATTAGTCTTTGCTACATTTGTTTTCCATATAATAACATTATTTACATCTATAGCTTGAAAATTATAAAAGAAAATAAATGTTAAAGAATCCAATAATTGAGATTTTACGTAAAAATACCCCATAATTGCAATGTAGATATTGCAAAATTATATACTTTTGCACTGTGAATGACATGTGATGAAGGATTTATCATACACAACTTAATATATCATGCAAAGATTAATTAACGAAATTGTTGAGCGCGCCAAAGCGAACCGCCAACGCATCGTTCTTCCTGAAGGAACAGAAGAACGTACATTAAAGGCTGCCAATCAGATTTTGACAGACGGAGTTGCTGACTTGATTCTTATCGGTAATCCTGCCGAGATAGAGGCTTGTGCCAAAGAGTGGGGATTGGGTAATATCAATAAAGCAACTATTATTGATCCTGAAAATCATCCTAAGAAAGAAGAGTATGCACAGTTACTTTGTGAATTGCGCAAGAAGAAAGGCATGACTATCGAGGAAGCTCGTAAGTTGGTGCTCGACCCTTTGTATTTAGGCTGTTTGATCATAAAGAATGGCGATGCTGATGGTCAGTTGGCAGGTGCTCGTAACACGACAGGCGATGTGCTCCGTCCGGCTTTGCAGATTATCAAAACTTCTCCGGGTATCACTTGTGTATCAGGCGCTATGCTGCTGTTGACTCATGCACCTGAGTATGGTAAGAACGGTGTCTTGATGATGGGTGATGTGGCCGTAACTCCCGTGCCCGATGCTGCTCAGTTGGCTCAGATTGCAGTTTGTACAGCGCGTACTGCCCAAGCAGTAGCTGGTATCGACCCGAAGGTGGCTTTGTTGAGCTTCTCTACAAAGGGTTCTGCCAAGCATGAAGTGGTAGATAAGGTTGTGGAAGCTTTAGGTATTGCCAAGGAGTTAGCCCCCGAATTGGCTATCGACGGTGAATTGCAGGCCGATGCAGCTCTGGTTCCTGAAGTAGGTTCTAGCAAAGCACCGGGTTCGGCTATTGCTGGTCATGCCAATGTATTGGTTGTACCTAGCTTGGAGGTAGGTAATATCTCTTATAAGTTGGTTCAGCGTTTGGGACATGCAGATGCCATTGGCCCTATCTTGCAGGGTATTGCTCGTCCGGTCAATGATTTGTCTCGTGGTTGTTCCATCGAGGATGTTTACCGCATGATTGCTATTACTGCCAATCAGGCTATTGCAGCAAAAGAAATCAAGTAACCTTCAATCGATATAGATATGAAAATTTTAGTTTTGAATTGTGGAAGTTCTTCCATCAAGTATAAGTTGTTTGACATGGACAGCCAGTCTGTCATTGCTCAGGGTGGTATTGAAAAAATCGGTTTGCCCGATTCTTTCTTGAAACTTACTTTGCCCAATGGCGAGAAAAAGATTCTGGAGAAGAACATTCCTGAACATACAGTAGGTGTAGAATTTATTCTGGACACTTTGGTAAGTGCCGAATACGGTGCAATCCAGTCTGTAGATGAAATCAATGCCGTAGGTCACCGTATGGTACACGGTGGTGAAAAGTTCAGCGAATCTGTATTACTTACTCCGGAAGTACTCGAAGCTTTCACCGCTTGCAATGATCTGGCTCCGCTGCACAATCCTGCCAATTTGAAGGGTGTACGTGCTATTGAAGCTATTTTGCCCAATGTACCTCAGATTGGTGTGTTCGATACAGCTTTCCATCAGACCATGCCCGACTATGCATACATGTATGCAGTACCTTATGAATTGTATCAGAAGTATGGTGTGCGTCGCTATGGCTTCCATGGAACTTCTCATCGCTACGTTTCCAAGCGTGTGTGTGAATTCTTGGGTGAGTCGGCCGAAGGAAAGAAAATCATTACTTGCCACATTGGAAACGGTGGTTCTATCTCGGCTATCCAGGATGGAAAATGCATGGATACCAGTATGGGACTTACTCCGCTGGAAGGCTTGATGATGGGTACTCGCAGTGGCGACATTGACGGAGGAGCCATTTCGTTCATCATGGAGAAAGAAGGACTCGATGCTGCCGGTATATCCAATCTGTTGAATAAGAAGAGCGGTATTCTGGGTGTGTTTGGCGAATCAAGCGATATGCGCGATTTGGATACAGCTGCAAAGGCTGGCAACCCCAGAGCTATTCTAGCAGAGAAGATGTATTTCTATCGCATTAAGAAATATATTGGTTCATACGCAGCTGCTTTAGGTGGTGTAGACACTATCGTATTTACGGGTGGTGTAGGCGAGAACCAAAGTTCTGCTCGCTGGGAATCTTGCAAAGGATTGGAATTCATGGGTGTGAAGTTGGATGCTGATAAGAATAACGCTATCCATGGCGAAGAAGCTGTGATTTCTACACCGGATTCTAAGGTAAAGGTAGTCGTTATTCCTACCGATGAGGAACTGATGATTGCTTCAGATACATTGGCTATTTTGAATAAGTAATACTTAGAAAATATACCATTTTTGTGTGGCGCGGATTGCGCAGAAACGAAAGAAATAGCATTCTTTTGTTTCTGTGTGACCCGCGCTTTTATTATTTAACGGATTCGTTACATCTCTTCTTACTAAAATACATTATCTTTGTTCGGCTAATTTTTTAATTTACTAATTAACTTGGAACTGATATGAAAAGATTATCTTATTTATTACTGTTTGTCTTGCTGGCAGGCATGGCTTCTGCGCAGACAGCCAAGTATGTGTTTTATTTTATTGGCGATGGTATGGGAGTGAATCAAGTCAACGGTACAGAGATGTATCTGGCTGAACAAGAAGGCCGCATCGGTGCCAAGTCCTTGCTGTTTACTACCTTCCCGGTGGCCAGTGTGGCCACTACTTTTTCTGCTACCAATTCAGTAACCGATTCTTCTGCTGCCGGTACGGCTTTGGCTACCGGTTCCAAGACATACAACGGTGCCATTGGCATGGACGATCAGAAACAGCCGCTGCAGAGTGTAGCTGCTCAGGCCAAGGCTGCTGGCAAGAAGGTGGGAGTAGCCACTAGTGTAAGTGTAGACCATGCCACTCCGGCCGCTTTCTATGCACACCAGCCCGATCGTGATATGTATTATGAAATTGCTACCGACTTACCTAAAGCAGGTTTTGATTTCTATGCAGGCGGTGGTTTTCTGAAACCTACCACTACGGCCGATAAGAAAGAAGCTCCTAGCATTTTTCCTATCATTGAGGCTGCCGGCTATACCGTTGCTCGTGGCTTGCAGGAATACCAGGCCAAGGCAGCAGAGGCTGGTAAGATGGTGCTGATTCAGAAAGAAGGGTCAGCTCCCGACTGTCTGCCGTATGCCATCGACCGTCAAGAGGGTGATTTGTCATTGGCAGAGATTACGCAGAGTGCTATTGATTTCTTGACCAAGGGCAAGGATAAAGGATTTTTCTTGATGGTAGAAGGTGGTAAGATTGACTGGGCTTGTCACGGCAATGATGCGGCTACTGTTTTTCATGAAGTAGTCGATATGGACAATGCCATCCGTGTGGCCTATGAGTTTTATAAGAAACATCCCAAAGAAACTCTTATTGTGGTAACTGCCGACCATGAGACTGGTGGCCTGGGCTTGGGTACCGGACCATATAAGTTGAATCTGAAAGTATTGGATGCACAGAAGCAATCGCAAGACGAGTTGTCGCGTGCCATTACCAATCTGCGTCGCATGCGTAAGGTTATCAATTGGGAAGAGATGAAAGAATTCCTGGGTGAGAAAATGGGATTCTGGAAAGAACTTCCGCTGAACTGGGAACAGGAAAAGATGTTGCGCGATGCATATGAAGATTCTTTCGTAAAGAAGCATGTAGTCTTTGAAGAGAGTTTGTATGCCAAGACTGAACCGCTGGCAGTGGCGGCCAAGAAAGTGATGAGTCAGCTGGCTTACCTAGGTTGGTGCAGTGGTGGCCATTCAGCTGGTTATGTGCCTGTATATGCTATCGGTGCCGGTTCTAAACTATTTATGGGCAAGATGGATAATACAGATATTCCGAAGCGTATTGCCAAGGCAGCGCGCTATTGAGAAGTATTGCATGGATAAGATAAAAGAAAAGTTGAGAAGCAGGCGGGAGCAGCTTCTCAACTTTTTTATTTTTAGACTTTGTATGCTGGATTACAGAAAGGTTTCCCCCTCTACATACGATTCCAGAAAGAGGTTTTCCCCATCGAATACGGCATACGTGAAATAGTGAATCCAGTCGCCCAGAATGAGGATGCGGGCTGTGCGGCTCAGCATCAAATCCAGCTCGATGTGTCGGTGCCCATACAAGAAATAATTGATGGTGGGGTGATTCTTCAGGTATGCTTTGGTGTAGCGCACCAAGTGTTCCTGGTCTTCGCCCATGTAGGGCGGTTCCTTGCCGTCTACCCGTTTCAGTCGGCTGTGTTTAGCCCAAGCCAATCCAAAGTCTATGCTCCAGCGAGGATGCAGGGCAGAAAACAGGCATTGCAGGGTGCGGCTATGAAACAGGTATCGTAACACCTTGAATTTCTTGTCCGGATCGCCTAGTCCGTCGCCGTGCGCCAAGTAGAATTCCTTGCCGTAGATTTCGGTAGTCAGCGGCTTGCGGTGTATTATCACGCCACATTCTTTCGTCAGATAATCTCCACACCAGATGTCGTGATTGCCGGTAAAGAAATGCACTTCCACTCCTCGGTCGGTCAGTTCGGAGAGTTTTCCCAAAAAGCGGGTATAACCTTTGGGTACCACCGTCTTGAACTCGTACCAGAAGTCGAACATATCTCCCAGCAGGTACACGGCAGCAGCTTTGTCTTTTATGCTGTCCAGAAAATTGACCAGCCTCCGTTCTTGCGTGCGGCTGTGTTCAATGGCGCGCGAGCCCAGGTGTGCATCCGACAGGAAATATACATTTTTCATAAGCGTAGTATTTTAGGGGTTCTTAGAGGAAACCCAGTTCAAGCTTGGCTTCTTCACTCATCATGTCTTTGTCCCATTCAGGTTCAAACACCAGATTGATGGTGGCTGTGTGAACCCCTTCAATGGATTCTATTTTGATGCGTACATCTTCCATAATGAAGTCGGCTGCCGGACAGTTGGGCGCTGTCAGCGTCATATCGATGGTAGCATCGCCGTTGTCGGCCACTTCAATTCTGTAAATCAATCCCAAGTCGTAGATGTTGACCGGTATTTCCGGGTCGTACACCGTCTTGAGCATGGCTACAATCTTCTCTTCTATTTCAAATTTGGTCATAACTTTCTTTTATGGTTTGGTGGACAAAGCTAGAAATTTTAATTGAAACCACAAAAAAGAACGGCAGCGAAAGGCATATGTTTTCCTTTATGGCTGGGCTTTCATCGGCAGGGTTACTTGAAACAGGTTGCTGGGGCGGTGTTCTTGTAGGATGATAGCCGTGAGTTGCTGCACTATTTCGGGATATTTCGCAGCCACGTCCCGGTCTTCATGCAGGTCGGTGGCCAGGTTGTACAGATGAGGGATACCTTCTTTCACCACCAGCTTCCAGTCGTCCATACGTACCCCTATCTGATTGGTTTCGTGGAATTCCCAGTACAGAAACTCGTGCCGTACCTGTTGCTCGTCTTTTCCCAGCAGGGTAGGGGCAAAGGACAGTCCGTCGAAGCAGTCGTCCGGATTGGCTTTGTTCAGGTATTTTCGGGGGAACTTCCGGTCGCCTATCAATTCGCAGAACGTGGGTATCACATCGTAAAAGGCCAGTTGGTGAGGGTTCACGGTGCCGGGTGTAATGTGCCGGGGCCAGCGGGCGATGAAAGGCACCCGTATCCCTCCTTCGTGGCACTGCCGTTTCAGTCCGCGCAGTTGTCCGTCGCGGCCAAAGAATTCCGGGTCGGCTCCCCCTTCTTCGTGCGGGCCGTTGTCGCTGCTGAAGATTACCAGCGTGTTTTCATCCAGCCCCTTTTCTTTCAGTTTGGCCAGTATTTCGCCCACGTAGCTGTCCAGCCGGGTAATCATTGCGGCAAATTCCGCATGAGTGTGCGTGGCCGGATTGTAGCGGGAACCCTCTTCACCTCCCCAGGTCTTGTCGACGAAGAACTGCTTCTTGTAAGCCTGCAGAATGGAATCATTGGGCTGCGCCAGTTCGGCATGGGGCAGGGTATAGGTGAAGAGTCCGTAGAAGGGCTGTTGTCCGTCTTGCCGGTCCAGCCATTGCAGGGCGCGCCGGTGGATGAGGTCGGCTGCATATTGAGGTCTTTTTTTGTAGTCATCGCCATACATGGGGTAGGCAATGTTGTCGGTCAGCACCTCCCGTACCACAGCCGTGTCGCCCAGAGAGCGGCTGTAGCGGTTCAGGAAGTTGGGATAATACAGGTGAGCCTGAAACTGGCAGATATACCCGTAGTATTCATCAATGCCCCGTTTGTCGGGGGTAGATTCCGAGCCTTCATATCCGCCTGCCCACTTGCCGAACATTCCTGTGGTGTAGCCGTTCTCTTTCATGATTTCCGGCAGCAGGATGTGGTCGGTGCGATAGGGCTCTTGCCCCACCACGGCATAGTCAGGGTTGTTTTGATAATACACCAGGGGGCTGTTTGGCCAGTATTCCCGGTTGCCCCGCACGTGCGTATGTCCGGTGTGCTGTCCGGTCATCAGGGTGGCGCGCGAGGGTGCACTGACCGGGCTTCCGGCATACGCTTGCGTAAAGCGCATTCCTTCTTCGGCCATACGGTCCAGGTGTGGCGTATGAATCAGCTTTTGGCCGTAGCATCCCAAGTCGCCATAGCCCATATCGTCGCACAAGATAAAGAGGATGTTGGGGCGCGGACGAGGGCCGGCGGCGTGCAGGTTGGTGAAACTGCTGGCCAGTAAGGCGGTAGAGCAAAGTATCTGAGGCAAGTTTTTCATACGGCTGTAAACGGTTATCAGGGTTTATGGATTAGAGAATGCCTTCATCATTGAAACTGTAATAGCCGTTGTCGGTAATGATGAGGTGGTCTATTACATGGATGTCCATCATTTTGGCACCCCGGCAGATTTTTTCGGTCAGGTTACGGTCTTCTCGGCTGGGTTTTGTATTTCCGGAAGGGTGATTATGTACCAAGGCCAGGATAGTGGCCCGCTGCAACAGTGCTTCGCGCAAGATGGAGCGGATGTCGGCTGCTGTTTGCGTAATGCCTCCCTGGCTGATGCGTATCTTGCTGATTACCTTGTTGGCATGGTTCATCAGCAGTATCCAGAATTCCTCTATGGGCAGGTCGCACAGCAGTGGGTGAAACAGTTCGTAAATATCCTGCGACGAATGTACGGTTGTACGTTCGGCCCGCTCTTGCAGTTTGCGTCGTTTTCCCAGTTCCAGGGCAGCCATGATGGTGATGCTTTTGGCAGGTCCCATCCCCTTGTATTTAGAAAAGTCCTGTATCTCCCATTTGCCCAGTTGGTTCAAGTCATTTCCGCAGGCATTCATTATGCGCTGCATCAGCGATACGGCACTTTCCTCGGTATTTCCCGAGCCTATCAAGATAGCCAGCAGTTCGGCGTCGCTCAGTGCCTCGGCCCCTTTCTGCATCATCTTTTCCCGCGGTCGGTCTTCGGCAGCCCATTGATTGATGTTCAGCTTTTCCATTACTTGTAGAAATTCTTTTTGAATGCTTCGAATTCGCCTTTCCCCCGTACACAGCGCTTCCACCAGGCACGCCAGAATCCCGTGCCGTAGCCCAGCAACTGAATGTAGGCGGCAGCTACCGACTCTAAGCCTATGCGCAGGCTTTGGTTTTGCCACGTAGAGTCCATACATACCAGTAAAGCGTAGAGTGCCAGTGGCAGTAAGGCCCATGGGCAGAGAAAGGCTCCCAGCAGGAGTACAGCCGTGCCCAGCGTGAAAAGTCCCGGCAGCAAGTGTACCAGCTTCAGCGATTCGGGGTATTTCTTATAGAGGTTGATGCGTGCAATGCCTGAGTTATGCACCTGCTTGAAGAACTTTTTCAGGTCGGTGCGCCGTTTGTGATACACCCAGGCATCGGGAAACAGCCGGCAGCGGTAGCCGCCCTTGAAGATGCGGATGCTGAAGTCGATGTCTTCGCCAAAGCGCATCCGGGAGAATCCACCCAGCGCGTGATACACTTCGCGGCGCACCCCCATGTTGAAGCTGCGCGGATAGAACTTGTCCATCTTCTTCCGGCCGCCGCGGATGCCTCCGGTGGTGAAAAACGAAGTCATGGAATAATTGATGGCTTTCTGTATGTCGGTAAACGAGGGGTGTGCGCGGTCGGGTCCGCCGAAAGCGTCGGCCGGTTCGCGCTTCAATTCTTCTGTTACGGCAGCCAGATAACCCGGCGGCAAGATGCAGTCGGAGTCCAGGATAATCAGGTAGGTTCCCCGGCTGCGTTCGGCACCATAGTTGCGTGTCTGCCCCGGTCCGGAATTCTCTTTGAAGAAATAGCGGATGTTCAGGTTTTCTTCGTATTTTTCGGTGATGGGGCGGCAGGTCAGCGTAGAGCCGTCTTCTATCACCAGCACCTCGAAATCCTTCAAAGTCTGTCGGGCCAGGCTGTCCAGCAGTTCGTCCACCTCGTCCGGACGGTTATATACAGGTATAATGATGGAATATTGCATCTTTATGGAGTTTTCAGCGTGTAATGAGTGTGCAATATTCGCTATTTTTCTGTATATCTGCAAGGATTCGGCCGGAAAAGTCTGTCCTTTTCTCCGGTGATTCTCTCATGCTGTTCTGCCGGAAAAACTCCCCTGCTACGCTTTAGGGCTTTTCTCTGAAAAATACCCTTCCTTTAAAGGTAAGCTCCTCTTTGCCGTCGCGCGTCTGCTGCCGCACAAAGCATTCATTTCCTCCCGGATATAAGGTGATGAGATACGTGTGGCGCAGATATTCCTGCCCTCCGTCCATCTTCAGGATAAATTCCTGTTCGCCGTTCTTCCGGCTGTGGTGGTGCGTGCAGGTGGCGTGTGGGTCTTGCAGGTTCAGATGAAAAAACGGGCGGCCCGGAAAGACCGTAGGCTCATACTGCACCTTGCAGATGCTGTCGGTAAGCAACAGGCTGCTTCCGGTGGAGTATTTTATTTCTGTGCCTTTCTTTTTCGGAATGAAGAACTGATACGCTTCTATCACAAAGGAGCGTTCTTCCAAGGCCTGCAAGGCCTGTGCATACAGGGCAGATGCATTCGGCGTATCTTTCACACTTTTGCATGAAAGCATTCCCGTCAATACGCATACCAGCAGAAAGATTTGTCCTATTCGTTTCATGATGCCTCCTTTCTTGAATGAAAAAAGTAGATTTACTTAAACATCGTTACGAAGATAGGAAAAAAATTATAAAAGCAACTAATTAAAGGGAAATTTGTGTGAGGATAGCAGCCCTTTCCCCCTTCATTGAGTAGGGGAATTCGCCAGAGTTTCTTTCAGTTCATGGGCAGCCGGTTGCATCGGTCCATGCAGCTGGCTGCAAGTCCTCATGCAAGCAGTTGCATGTGCCCATGCAACCGGCTGCTTTGTCCCGGGCATATACAAAGAAAGTCGCTGCATTCATAATGAAGCAGCGACTTTCCGGATAACGTATTTCTTTTCAGAAGGGGCTTATGCCTTTACACGACCCACGTAAGAACCGTCGCGTGTATCAATTTCGATGGTCTCGCCTTCGCTGATGAAGAGAGGCACACGTACTTCAGCACCTGATTCTACGGTAGCAGGTTTCAATGTGTTGGTAGCAGTATCACCTTTCAGACCCGGTTCAGTATAAGTAACCTTCATCTGCACCTTGATAGGCATGTCTGCATAGAGTACAGTTTCGGTAGAAGCGTCAGAAACTACGTCCAATACCATACCTTCGAGCAGGAAGTCCACACCGTTAATCAAGTCGTGTGCGATAGGAATTTGGTCGAATGTTTCCTGGTTCATAAACAAATAATCATCACCTTCCTTGTACAGGTATTGGTGCGGGCGACGTTCTACACGTACGTCTTCCAGCTTTTCACCGATGTTGAAACGACGTTCCAAAACGTAACCGTTTACCACGTCTTTCAGCTTGGTACGCATAAAAGTGTTACCTTTTCCCGGCTTTACATGCAGGAAGTCGATACAGAAATAAAGCTTGCCGTCCATACGGATGCAAGTTCCGATTTTAATGTCTTGGGCATTAATCATAACTTGTAGACTTTATATATTTAGATGTTATTAATAAGTTGCCTTACGTCAAATTGCGAGTGCAAAAGTAATGGAAATCGGTAAAAAACACAAAAAGTTTTGAGAGAAAAAGAGTTATCGCTTGGTTATTTTGAAAAAAGTACCTATTTTTGCAGCCCGAATTCGTGAGAATAATAACATAAAACAAGATACAGTAATGAAAAGAACATTTCAACCCTCTAACAGAAAGAGAAAGAACAAACACGGTTTCCGTGAGAGAATGGCTACAGCAAATGGCCGCAGAGTATTGGCTGCACGTCGTGCAAAAGGTAGAAAGAAACTGACTGTTTCTGACGAATACAACGGTGTGAAGGCATAATTCACCCATGCAGTATAATCAAAAGCTGCTGACAGTCTTGCAGAAAGGCGACTGTCAGCAGCTTTTTTTATAAGCGCCTGCTCAGCTACCCGGCTCGGATCTGGGTCGTTTTGCACCGCTTCGTTCTGCACTATTCTGGGGTGCGTAGCACCGATTTTCATTTTAAATCTGTATATTTGCCGAGAATAATAGTAACCGTTATGACATTTAAAGAATTTTTCTCTCTTCGGAAGAACAGTGTTCTCTGGCTGAACCTGCTGGCCATGGTGCTGGTGGTAGTCGGACTAATATATGGTGTGCTGGCCGGGCTGGATGCTTACACCCGTCACGGACAGGCAGTAGTGGTGCCCGATGTAAAGGGCATGGATGTAAAAGAGGCTGCCGAAGTGTTTCGCGCCAAGAAACTGGCTTGCGCCGTGGTGGATTCCACCTACGTAAAGGAGCTCCGGGCAGGCAGCATCCTGGACTATAACCCCTCGGCAGGGCAGAAGGTGAAGGAAGGCCGGGTGATTTATCTCACCATCAATACGCTGAACATTCCCTTGTGTCAGGTACCCGACGTGGCCGACAACAGCTCTCTGCGCCAGGCAGAGGCACGCTTGCTGGTATCGGGCTTCAAGCTGGAAAAGATAGATACCGTGCCCGGCGAAAAAGACTGGGTGTATGGGGTGAAATACCGTGAACGCTTGTTGCAGATGGGCGAAAAAGTGCCTACCGGTGCCGCACTCACGCTGATGGTGGGCAATGGTAAAGACAGCCTGCAGGTGGACTCGGTAGCGCTGGAAGAACAACTGCCGCTGGAGGGCAAGAGTGCCGAACAGTCCGCTGGCGATGATGAATCTTGGTTCTAAATAAGATAGCTGATAGGAATATGATAGAAGAATTACCGGTAGATTTAGATAATGATGACCTGGATGATATAGAACCGGTCGGTGATGAGGCGCAACTGTATGAACACTTCCGGGTGGTGGTGGACAAAGGGCAGGAAATGGTGCGGGTGGACAAATATCTGTTCGACCGCCTGACGAATGCTTCGCGTAACCGCATACAGAAAGCAGCTGAAGCGGGCTTTGTAATGGCCAACGGAAAAGCCGTGAAGAGCAGTTATAAGGTGAAGCCCTTGGATGTAATTACCGTGATGATGGACCGCCCGCGTTATGAGAACGAGGTGATACCGGAGGATATTCCGCTGAACATCGTCTACGAGGATGATTACCTGATGGTGGTGAACAAGCCTGCCGGACTGGTGGTGCATCCCGGACATGGCAATTACCACGGCACGCTGGTCAATGCCATAGCCTGGCACTTGAAAGATAATCCTAATTATGATGCCAATGACCCGCACGTGGGGCTGGTACATCGCATCGATAAAGATACTTCCGGACTGTTGGTGATAGCCAAGACACCCGATGCCAAGACACACCTGGGCAACCAGTTTTTCCACAAGACCACGAAGCGACGCTACCGGGCATTGGTGTGGGGAAATGTGGAGCAGGACGAAGGCACCGTAACGGGCAACATAGGCCGGAACCCGAAAGACCGGATGCAGATGGCCGTATTGCCCGACGATCAGGGAAAGCATGCCGTGACGCACTACCGTGTGCTGGAACGCCTGGGCTACGTCACGCTGGTGGAATGCATACTCGAAACGGGGCGCACGCACCAAATCCGGGTACACATGAAGCACATCGGGCACATCCTTTTCAACGATGAACGCTATGGAGGCCACGAAATACTGAAGGGCACCCATTTTGCCAAATATAAACAATTTGTAAACAACTGCTTTGATACTTGTCCGCGGCAGGCATTGCACGCCATGACGCTGGGCTTTGTTCATCCGGTTACCGGTGAAGAGATGAATTTCACTTCCGACATGCCCGAGGATATGGCACGCCTGATAGACAAGTGGAGAGGTTATATCAGTAACAGAGATTTAGAATGAAACGCACAATTGCCATTGTAGGCGGAGGGGACACCTCCGAATTTCAGGTTTCCCTGCGTAGTGCACAGGGAATTTATTCCTTTATCGACAAGGAGAAATACATACGCTATATCGTGGAAATGCATGGGCTGGACTGGCACGTGCAGCTGCCGGACGGACGTCAATTGCCGGTAGACCGCAATGATTTCAGCTTCGAGCTGGACGGTAACAAGGTGACATTCGATTTTGTTTATATCACCATTCATGGCACTCCGGGCGAGGATGGTCGCCTGCAGGGTTATCTCGATATGCTGGGTATTCCTTATTCCTGCTGCGGTGTACTGGCGGCTTCGCTTACCTACGATAAGTTTGCCTGCAACCAGTATCTGAAAAGTTTTGGTGTACGCATTGCCGACTCTTTACTCTTGCGCAGCGGACAGTCTATCAGCGATGAAGAGGTATTGGAAAAGATTGGTTTGCCCTGCTTCATCAAGCCTAGTCTGGGAGGCTCCAGTTTTGGAGTGACCAAGGTGAAGGAACGTCAGCAGATACAGCCGGCCATTGCCAAGGCATTCGAGGAGGCGAAAGAGGTGCTGATTGAGGCATTCATGGACGGCACGGAACTGACCTGCGGCTGCTATAAGACAAAGGACAAGTCGGTGGTATTTCCTATCACTGAAGTGGTGTCGCACAATGAGTACTTCGACTATGAAGCCAAATATAACGGTGAATCCGATGAGATTACGCCGGCCCGCATCTCGGAAGCATTGACAGACCGGGTGCAGAAACTTACTTCGGCCATCTACGACATCCTAGGAGCTAAAGGCATTATTCGGGTGGACTATATCATTACCGAGGGCGAGAAAATCAATCTGCTGGAGGTGAATACCACGCCGGGTATGACTGGCACCAGCTTTATCCCGCAGCAGGTGCGTGCGGCTGGCATGGATATTCAGGAGGTGATGACCGATATCATTGAAAATGCTTTTCATTAAATACGCTATGCTATGAAAGAAGAATTTGACGAAATCCGTCCGTATCACGACAGTGAATTGCCTCAAATCTTTGAGGAACTAATCGCTGACGATGCCTTCCAGCAGGTGGTAGGTGCTGTGATGCCTGGCGTACCGTTTGCTGTGATAGCACAGCAGATGCGTGCTTGTAAGACCAAACTGGACTTCCAGAAAACGTTTTGTTATCAGTTGCTCAGAAAGCTGATGCAGGAAGCTACCGAGGGGGTTACCTTGGACCATGACCGTGTGCCGGATAAACGGAAGGCTTATACCTATATCTCTAATCATCGTGATATTATTCTGGATTCCGGATTCCTTTCGGTGCTGCTGGTAGATCAGGGTATGGATACGGTAGAGATAGCCATTGGCGATAATCTGCTGATTTATCCCTGGATTAAGAAGCTGGTGCGTATCAATAAATCGTTTATCGTGCAGCGGGCATTGACCATGCGTCAGATGCTGGAGTCATCGGCCCGCATGTCGCGCTACATGCATTATACCATTGCCGAGAAGAACCAGTCTATCTGGATAGCGCAACGCGAGGGACGTGCCAAGGATTCCAATGACCGCACCCAGGAAAGTGTGCTGAAAATGCTGGCCATGGGCGGAAAAGGCGACTTGATAGATCGTCTGCAGGAATTGAACATCGTGCCGTTGGCCATTTCGTATGAGTACGATCCCTGCGATTACCTCAAGGCGCAGGAATTTCAATTGAAGCGCGATGTGCCCGATTATAAGAAGACTACAGCCGATGATTTGCTGAATATGCAGACCGGACTGTTTGGCTACAAGGGCCGGGTACACTTCCAGGTAGCTCCGTGTATCAACGAGGCTTTGCAGGCCTTGAATCGGGATATGCCCAAGACGGAACTGTTTGCAGCAGTAGCAGCTCTGATGGATAAAGGAATTCACTCTAATTATCGCCTGTATCCCAATAACTACGTGGCGAGCGACTTGCTGGCCGGTACAACGGTCTACGAAGCGCATTATACGCCTGCCGATGTGCAACGCTTTGAAGCCTACCTGCAACAGCAGTTGGCCAAGATTGCCATCCCCGGTAAGGATGAATCTTTCTTGCGTACGAAGTTGCTCGAAATGTATGCCAATCCCTTGAAGAATTATTTGAAGGCTACTGTATGAGAAGCGGGTATCTGACAGCCTTGTGTGTATGTCTCTGCTTGTTGCTGGCTGCTTGCGGAGGCGATGACTATCACTATCCGTCGGTGCGGATGGAGTTTCTCACGGCTACGGCCGGTGCCGACGGTGCTCTGCAACTCGTGCTGGCCGATGACGGTGCGGTATGCCCCGTATGGGAAGACCGCTCGCACACCCGGCTGGAGGCGGGCGAAAAGGTACGTATGGTCAGCAACTATGAGACGGTGTTCAATGCCGCAGGAGAGGCAGGCGTACGGCTGTATGCTGTGATGAAGGCCATTGCTCCGCAGCCTAAGCCTGCGGCAGAATTCGAAGAGGGCATCCATACAGCTCCGGCTTCTGTGCAAAGTATCTGGATGGGGTATGATTACTTGAATATTTTGCTTTCGGTGAGTCAGCCGGGCAAGCATCAGCTGCATTTCATCGAGGAAGAGGTGGGTGAACTACAGCCCGACGGCACCCTAGCCGTGAAACTGATGCTGTATCATGCCGTACAAGAGGAAGCCACGGACTATGAGAAGCGTGCTTACTTGTCGGTTCCTTTGCGGCAATATGTTACGGAAGGGGTGAGACGGGTGAACGTGCAGTTCAGCCTGCACAGCGACCAAGCCTTTGACGAGCCTTACGAGAAACCCGACAGCGAGGCGGGGGGAGTGATGACGTATAATTTTGAATATATACCTAAATAAAGGATAGAGTAGTTATGAAACAGATGATATGCTTGCTGACGGCTTTCTTATGCTTTTTTCATAGTGGATGCCGGGAGAAGGATGCAGGTTACACCACGATTCCGGTGGAAGAATTTGCAGACTTGATAGCCGACCCTCATGTGCAGCGGTTGGATGTGCGCACCGTGGCTGAATACAGTAGCGGACATATTGAGGAAAGCCTGAATGTGAATGTGCTGGATGAGGAGAATTTTGCAGAGATGGCGCAGGCCGCTCTCGATAAAGAACGTACGGTGGCGGTGTATTGCCGCAGCGGCAAGCGCAGCAAGACTGCCGCTAAAATATTGAGCGAACGCGGATTCAAGGTCTATGAACTGAAGGGCGGATTCAACGCCTGGAAAGAGGCCGGGAAGCCGATTCAGAAGTAACAGAAAAGAGGGTGCATAAAAATGGCATGTTTGTTATCCAAAACTCAAGTTAGTAAGTCTGAATTTCTATTTTATGAAAACACTGTTAACTTATTTAATTGTTGTGACCTTATGTCTTCTCAGTTCGTCTATTCAATGTAAACAGACTTACTCTACTTTCAATGTCAGACACATAGGCTATGCGGAGGGATTGAGCAGTCTCCGTGTCTTTTCCATCGTTGAAGATAAAAATCATGCCATGTGGGTGACCACTAAAGCAGGAATTGATCGCTATAATGGGCAATCAATAAAAAACTATGTTCTTCCTGGTGAATTTAAATATGGAGACATGGCTGGTCGAAGGCTGAAATTGTTTTATGATTCGAAGGAAAGACTTTGGGTATATGACAATGCAGGCAAAATTTATCTATATTCTTCCGAAAAAGATAGGTTTGAACAGATGTATGCATTGTCTTCACATATATCAGGTGAAATTATTTTGAATAAGTTGTGTGTGGATGCTGGAGGTGAGATTTGGTTGGGATTGAGTCAGGGACTATATAGAATGGATGCTGATGGTTTAGTATCTTTAGTTGTTTCTGGAAAATATGTGAATGAACTTCTGGTTGAAGCAGATAGGGTGTATGTTGGAACAGCGACCGGGCTGACTGTGTATGACCGGATGTCTTCTTGTGTGAAAGAGGAATGGGTGAAGGGAACTGATGTGCAGACGCTGTTTTTTGAGAAAGGGAAGACCCGGTTGTGGATGGGTACTTTCAATAGTGGTTTGTTTCGTTTGAATATTCAAACAAAAAAAATGACCACGATTTGTGAGTCGCATAGTGTACTCTCCAATCCGATACGGGCTATTTCTGATTTCAATGCAGAGTCTGTCCTAGTCGGTATTGACGGGGGAGGGGTATATGCAGTAGCCAAAAAAGGGATAAGTGTTACTCCGCTTTTTACCACAGGAGATGATGAGGATATGTGTTTGAAAGGTAATGGAATTTATGCAGTTACCAAAGATTATCAAGGCAATATATGGATGGGTAGTTACACGGGTGGGGTTTCTGTGGCTATTGTGCAGAAGTATCCGATTGGTGTATATACACACGAGGATAGAAACCTTCAGTCGTTGATGAATAATAATGTAAATGGTATTCTTGAGAATTATAACGGCGACTTGTGGTTTGCTACCGATCGGGGTATCAGTATACAGCAGGAATCGTCCCAGTGGAAACATATTTTGCAATCTAATGTGGTGGTTTCGCTCAGTAAAGACAAAAAGGGACGAGTATGGGCGGGTACGTATGGCGATGGAGTATATTTGATGAATGAAGCGGGAAAGGTTCTTTCTCATTTCACGAAGCAAGACGGTATATTGACTACTAATTATATTTTTTCCATTGCGGTAGATTCTATGCAAAATGTTTGGATAGGTGGATTGGATGGAGATTTGATTTCTATGAAACCTCATGGTGAACGTATTGCAACGCATGATGTGAATTGGATTCATTCTGTACAAACTGTTAATTCCCATGAAATGGCGGTGGCTACCGTGGATGGATTTTGTTTGGTTGATATTCAGACCGGAAAGGTGACTCGTTATGCTACTTCAAGTGAATTTAAGTCCAATAATGCTAGTGCATATATCATCAGTATGCTGTTTAATGGTGACGGAACGGTCTGGCTGGGGACAGAAGACGGTGGATTGAGTCTTTATAATATGCACAAGCGATCGGTACGCAGCTTTACGACGCAAGAAGGAATGCCTTCGAATGATGTTTACAGCATTCATAAAGATGCTTACGGACGTATTTGGGCCAGTACCGGGAAGGGGTTGGCCTTATTGGAAAATGAGCAGGTGTCCGACCTGAGTTTCTTACAGGAGATTAACCGCGAATATAACAAGTCATCGTTTACTCGGCTTAGTGATGGGCAGTATGCATTTGGCAGTACCAGCGGGGCTGTTTGTCTTTATCCTCATCTGGTGACAGGGTTCGATTATCAGGCTCCGTTGCGTTTCTCGGGATTTGCCATTGACAATATAGACGAGAAAGAGCGGAAGGAAATGACTCCTCTTATTTATCAGATGCTCTTGAACCGAGAAATGGAACTGGCTTATTCGCAGAATTCATTTACCATTGATTTTGAATCTATCAATTATCAGTTTCAGCAGGACATCGTATACCAATATATTTTGGATGGCTATGAAAAGACGTGGAGTACAGCTTCGTTCAAAGGAAATGTGAAATATAGTAAGGTGTCGCCGGGAAGCTATCTGTTGAAAGTGCGCAGCCTACGTAAGAGCAATAGTGAGGTCATTGATGAGCAGGTGCTACCAATCCGAATCTTTGAGCCATGGTGGAACTCTAGTTATGCATGGGTGACTTATCTGTGCCTGTTGGGGGGAATCTTTCATTTTGTTCTCCGCTATAATCGTAACCGGATGCAGAAACAATATGATGAAGATAAAATCCGCTTCTTTATTGATACGGCTCATGATATCCGTACACCGGTAACACTGATTATGGCTCCGTTGGAGGATTTGGTAAAGGAGGAATTGACTCCGGATGCCCGTTATTGTTTGAATCTAGCGAGAACGAATACACAGAAATTGCATGACCTGGTCAGTCAACTTTTGGATTTTGAACGCTTGGATCAAGGGAAATATACCATTCAATGGACTCCTCTTAGTCTTAACGAATTGCTGAGCAAGGAGGTGGCCGAGTTTCAGTCTTATGCCCAAAAGAAAGAATTAGATGTGAATCTTGTATTGCCAGAAGAGGATGTATGCGTGCTGGCTGATCGAAAACTGATGGAGATGATTTTTGACAACTTGTTGTCTAATGCTTGTAAATATACTCCTATGGGAGGAAAAATTAGTATTCAATTATCCTTTATAAAAAAGAAAGCTTTTATACGGGTAGAGGATACGGGTATCGGTATACCACATCAAGAGCAGAAGTATCTTTTTACTTCTGTCTATCGTGCAGAAAATGCCCGTAAGTTGAATGCAGATGGTAGTGGATTTGGTTTGCTGCAGGTGTATCGTTTGATGAAGATGTTGCATGGCCAGATTTCTTTCCGTTCGGTAGAGAATGTAGGAACTACCTTTAGCCTGGTGTTTAACCTCACTGACCGTCATCCCTCAGCTGAGGCAGATGAGGCCGTGAAGGACTCTGTTGCTCAAGGAAGGGTTGAATCAGATTCAGCTGTTATTGTTTCCGAGGAAGGAAGAACCTACGTTGAAGAAGTGGAACATTCGCAGGAAACTTTGCTTATTGTGGAGGACAATGATGCTTTACGGCACTATTTGCAGATGGTTTTCCGTCATTCGTATCGGGTGATTGAAGCGGCTACTGGAGAAGAAGCGTTGGCTTGTCTGAAAAAGGAATATCCAGATATTATCGTATCGGACGTGATGATGCCTGGTATTCAGGGGGATGAGCTGTGTGAGCGTGTGAAGGCTCATCCGGAAACGGCCGGTATTCCTTTTGTGTTGCTTACAGCGAAGACAACACATGATGCTATGGCAGATGGGCTGCGAAAGGGGGCCGATGATTATATTCCCAAGCCTTTTCATACGGATATTCTTCAGTTGAAAGTGCGCGGGCTTTTGGCAAACAGAGAACGTCAGCGACAATGGCTGATGCGACATGCGTTGCTGCAGGTAGGGCAGCAGTCGGCAGAAGATGCATTTGTAGTGGGTGAAGAAGCCAAGCGGATAGATGAAACGGTGCAGCCGACTGAACTGTCAGAAAGTGATAAGACATTTGTAGAGCAGGCTACGCAGCTGGTTTTGACTAATATCAGCAATCAGGAATTTTCTATCAATGAACTTTGTCAGGAGATGGCCATGAGCCGTACGCTGTTTTATGGACGCTTGAAATCGTTGACGGGAAAGGCACCGCAGGAATTCATTCGTTTGATTCGTCTGCAGAAGGCTGCGGAGTTGCTGATGGCTGGTAAGAGTGTGACTGATGTTTCTGTGGAAACCGGTTTTGTAAATACAAAATACTTTAGCATTTTATTTAAAAAACAGTTCGGTGTGCAGCCCAGCAAGTATGCTAATAAGGAAGTTTGATAGCTATCAAACCATTTATGTCAGTAATCGAACCTCATTTTGACTTAAAATAACCAACTTTGCGGCAGTTTCTCAGGCGGGAATTGCCGCTTTCTTTTTCTTTGGGCATGAAGAAAAAAAAGTACCGGAGATCGGCTGAGGAATATTGTTTAACTTTAAAATAATAAAACCTCATGAAAAATGTAAAGTATTTCTTATTTGCTTTTCTACTCTTTTTGCAGCAGGCATGTGCATCTCATGAAGATGACAGCAGAGCACTGAATCCTGCCGAATCTTATTTTTTTGTGGACGAATTTGAGACCTTTAACGAACAGGTGTGGACCAAGGAGGTGCATGAACCTGGATGGGTGAACCGGGAATTACAAGCTTACGACATGGAGCATGTAACGGTAGGTAAAGACGGCGATAAGTCTGTTCTGATTCTGACTGCAGAGCATAAAGATGGTATGATTTATTCGGGACGTGTGAATTCAAAGGGCAAAATGAATTTCAAGCATCGGACAATAGAGGCCAGTATCAAATTGCCTCAAACAGCCAATGGACTGTGGCCGGCATTCTGGATGATGGGGGATAATGAGAAGCCGTGGCCGCAGTGTGGTGAAATTGATATCATGGAGATGGGTGAGAAAAACGGTATCGCCAAGGGCACTACGGAGACATTTCTGAACTCGGCTATTCATTACGGAACGAGTATGGAGGCTCATCGGCAGGAATATCATGCAGCGGATTTTGCACATAGTCTTCAGGATGGTCTGTATCATACCTATACATTGGAGTGGGATGCATATAAGTTGGCAGTATCGGTCGACGGCATTCTTTTCCGTGTGTTTGATATTAGCCGTGTCAGCGGTAGAGAGGATTATTTTCATGACAGCTGCTATGTGCTGTTCAATTTGGCTGTAGGGGGTGATTTCCCGAATATTTTGGAGAAGGATCAGATTACGGCTTTGCCGGAAGGGGCAAAGGCTCATATGTATGTTGACTGGGTACGAATCTATTAATCTTAAATAAAAAATAATGAAAACAACACATTTGAAATTGGCATTGTGCTGTGGTACTTTCTTCTTGGCTTTAGTGGGGGGACTGCCGCGCATGTATGCTGCTTCGCCGTGGGCACAAGGTGAGGTGGTGCAACAGCAAAACAAATTAGTGAAAGGTACGGTTAGCGATGCGCTGGGACCGATTATCGGTGCGTCTGTGGTTGAAAAGGGTAATGAAGGTAACGGTACGATTACCGATTTGGACGGTCATTTTTCATTGCGTGTGAAGCCTGGAGCCACTCTGGTTGTCAGTTATGTAGGTTACAAGACCTTGGAAGTGAAGAGTGGAAATGCTCCTTTGGTGATTCAAATGCAGGAAGACAGTAAGATTTTGAACGAAGTGGTGGTCACAGCTTTGGGAATTAAGCGGGAACGCAAGGCTTTGGGTTATGGCTTGGATGAAGTAAAGGGGGAAGCGCTGACGAAAGCGAAAGAGACGAATGTGATTAATTCCATGGCCGGACGTGTGCCGGGGTTGGTTGTCAGTCAGACGGCTGGCGGACCTTCTGGATCAACCCGTGTTATTTTGCGAGGCAGTACGGAGATGACAGGGAATAACCAACCGCTTTATGTCATCGATGGAGTGCCTTTGGATAATACCAATTACGGAAGTGCTGGCAATGCGGGAGGTTTTGACTTGGGTGATGGTATTTCCAGTATAAATCCGGATGATATTGAGAATATGTCGGTATTGAAAGGTCCGGCTGCTTCTGCGTTATATGGTAGCCGCGCCAGTCATGGGGTTATTTTGATTACTACAAAAAAAGCCAACAAAGATAAGTTGAGTGTAGAGTATAACGGTACGCTGACTATTGATACTCAGTTGGCGAAGTGGGATGACATTCAGGAAGTGTATGGTATGGGAAGTAACGGTGAATACAGCATTGATGCTACTTCCAGTACCAATAAGAGCTGGGGAGCCAAAGCGGATGGCAGTAACCTTGTGAATTATTTTGACGGTGTTTCTCGTCCTTACCAGATTATTCCGGACAATACTTCTCACTTCTTCCGTACAGGTCTGACAGCCAGTAATTCGGTTATTATCAGTGCACATAGTGGAAAGACGGGGATGCGTTTTACTTTTACAGATATGCGTAACAAGGATATCGTGCCGGAAACCAATATGAGTCGTGACATCTTCAACCTACGTACGAATACCACAATGGGGAAGGTCGATTTGGATTTTAGTGCCAATTATACACGTGAAGCCGTGAAAAACCGACCGGCATTGGGCGATAGCAAATCGAATGTGGGTAAGAACTTGATGACTTTGGCCACCACTTACGATCAGGAATGGCTGAAATCATATCAAGATGCTGATGGCAATTATGCCAATTGGAACGGTATGGACCCGTATAACGTGAACCCTTATTGGGATATTTATAAGAACTTCAACAAATCAAAGAAAGATCAGTTCCGTTTTAATGGAAAGGCTGTGTGGAATGTTACTAAACACTTGAAGTTGCAGGGTACGGTAGGAGCTGAAATGAACTGGTTTATGTTTGATGACTTTAAAGCACCTACTACACCGGGTTATGAAGCAGGACGTTTACAGAGCAGTAAGTTCCGTAACCGTATGTACAACTTTGAATTACTGGCATTGTATAACAATAGCTGGGGGGATTTTGATTTCAGTGCCACTTTGGGTGGAAACCTGTATAAGGTCAATAATCAGACGAGTGTGACAACTGCTCAGGATATGCAAATCAGAGATGTGGTGGCGTTGATGAGTTTCAACGAGACGAGTATGGAGGAAAGAAGCTACCGCAAGCAGATTAATTCAGTATTCGGAGCAGTGAATGTGGGCTGGAAGCATATGGTTTATTTGGATGCTACTTTACGTGGAGACCAATCTTCTACTTTGCCAACTGGAAATAATGTGTATGTGTATCCGTCTTTCTCAGGTAGCTTTGTTTTTTCTGAATTGATTAAGGTAGGTAACGTGCTGCCTTATGGTAAGCTGCGGATGTCGTGGGCTCAGGTAGGTAGTGATACTGATCCTTATCAGTTAGGACTAGTTTATACGAAATCAAAGTTTTCCTATCCGGGTTTTACCATCGGTTATATTGACAACAATACGTTGCCGAACCGGAATTTGAAACCGACCAAGACAAACTCGTTTGAAATTGGTTTGGAAACTAAGTTTTTGAACAATCGTATTGGTTTGGATGTGACGTATTATACTCAGAATAGTAAGAATCAGATTATGGGTATGGCCAGTTCATGGGCTACCGGATATAACTATCGTCTGATTAATGCCGGGGAGATTGAAAATAAAGGTATCGAAATCGCTTTGAACACCCGTCCTATCCAAATGAAGGATTTCTCTTGGGATGTGAATGTGAATTTCTCTAAGAACAGCAATAAGGTAAAGAGTCTGGTAGATGATGTGGATATGTTCGAGTTGGAAAAGGCACCTTGGTTGAATGTGCAGGTAGCTGCTAAGGTCGGTGAGAATTTTGGTTCTATTGTGGGACCAGACTTCAAACGGAACTCCAATGGTGATGTGTTGATTGATCCGACAACGGGATTGCCACAATATGATACTAACAATCATGTGTTGGGTAATGCATCTTGGGATTGGACGGGTGGTTTGAGTACGACTTTTACTTATAAGAATCTGTCTTTCTCAGCTTTGTTTGATATAAAAGTAGGTGCAGATTTGTATTCTATGTCGGCTCGTGCTTCGTATGAATCAGGTAAAGCGTTGGAAACCTTGGCAGGACGTGAAGAATGGTACCGTTCGGAAGAACAGCGCAAAGCGGCAGGTTTTCCCAAAGGTTCTCCTGACTGGAAACCAACTGGTGGTTTTGTAGCTCCTGGTGTAATTGATAACGGGGATGGCACTTATCGTCCAAATGATATCTATGTCAATCCGGAAGATTATTGGATGAGTGTATGTCGTAACGCACCATCGGCATTTATCTTTGATAACTCTTATGTGAAATGCCGTGAAATTACGTTGAGTTATCGTTTGCCCGAAAAATGGCTGAAGAAGGTGGTGCAGGCTGCCACAGTTTCTTTCGTAGCACGCAACCCGTTCATTGTGTGGAAGAATATTCCGAATATTGACCCAGATTCAAACTACAATAATACCACTGGTATGGGATTGGAATATGGTTCTTTGCCTTCACGCAGAAGTTATGGTTTCAATATCAATGTTAAATTTTAAAGATTATCTATACACTTAAATCATAGAACAATGAAACTCAGTATATATACAATTGCTTTTACGCTGTTGACAGGTGTACTCAGCTTTACTTCTTGTAGCGATGAGTATATGGAAAACATGAATACAGACCCGACGAAAGCAGCTGCTCTTGATGCGAATGCTCAGCTGACAACAGCTCAGTTGCAAACTTATGGCGATTTGGGCATGATTGAAATTTACAGAAATTATTTGTACGGCTTTACGCAGCAGCTTATGGGGTGCTGGAATACTACTAATTTTGGTGGTCGTCACATGCTGAGTGATGATGAGATGGACCGTGTCTGGACCACTTTTTATACTAATTCAATCAAGAATTTGACCGATGCTCAATATCGTACTGCACAAGATCAGGGCAAAACCAATATTCATGCAGCACTGACTATTTATCGGGTTTATCTGATGTCTATCATTACGGATATCTACGGAGATGTGCCTTGCAGTGAAGCGGGTATAGGATTCTTGCAGGGGATTTTTAATCCGCGATATGATACACAGGAAGAAATTTATCATAGTTTCTTTAAGGATTTGACTGCAGCATCGCAAGCGCTGGATCCGGCGAAGGATGCCATTACGGGTGATGTGATTTACGGTGGGAACATCAGCAAATGGAAAAAACTGGCCAACTCGTTGCGTATGCGTTTTGCTATGCGTATTTCCAATGTTGATCCTCAGAAAGCGCAGGAGGAGTTTGAGGCTGCTTGGCAGGCCGACGGCGGAATTTTTGACAGTGCCGAAGATGAGGCGTTGATTAAATATATGAATATTGCATTCAGCTTTGGTCAGGATGCTTATGGGGATTTCCGTGGCAATGCTCTTTCTAAATTGCTGTTCGGTAATGACCCTGCCAACAATCCGAGCTATCTGTGTGCAACGTTGTTTAATCAACTGTACAACACGGGCGACCCTCGTACCTTTATGCTGAGCCGCTGCTATTACGACGGTCTCATGAGTGCTACCAGTCCCGATAATCGGGTGGATTTAACCCAGGAAATGATTGATAAAGGGATTGCTTTTCAGCCGTGTCTGCCGGGGGCATTCAGCTGGGAACCTTGGCCTACGGGATATGACAGCGACATTTTGAAGGAATTAGCTGAAACCAATCCGAATGTGACCATCAGTGTGGCTCGTGAAACAGAACCTAAATTAGCTAATAATTTTTTGAGAGGGGATAATCCGGGTGTAGTGATGACTTTTGCGGAAACGCGTTTCTTGCTGGCGGAAGCAGCATTGAAAAAATGGAATGTGGATGGACAGACTGCCGAAGCGCTGTATGAAGAGGGAGTGCGGGCTGCTGTGGACTTTCTGGTGAGTCGCTACAAGTGTGATCCTGTTTCGGAAGAGGAAATGAATGTGTATTTATCGGCCAATGGAATGGGACATACGAAAGAACAGAAAATGGCTTCCATTCATACGCAGGCATGGATTTTGCACTTTACCAATCCGGCTGAATGTTGGGCCAATCAGCGTCGCTCTGGTTATCCAAAACTGAAATCTCCGGCGGAATACGGCTTTGAACAGTTTATGACAGGAGGAAAGGAAATTCCGGTACGTCTTTGCTACCCAGTATTGGAATCATCTTATAATAAAACAGGTTATGAAGAAGCACTCGAACGGATGGGAGGAAAAGATAGCTGGAACACTCCTGTTTGGTGGGATAAATAGACTTTTGGTGTTTAACTCTTAATTGATTATCAAATGAAAAAGATATATTACATGATCCTTCTTTTGTTGGCTGTCAATGTGTGTGTTACTGCTTGTCAGGAGGAGGAACCGTTTTCAACAGTTACAGCTTACGATGATCCACGTATTCTTGATCCGACGCTTCCTGATAGAAAAGACGGGAAGTTGCCCGTGGTGGCAAATATCAACAGAGATGCTAATTTCTCGATGACATTGACTGTAACACCAGCTGATTATTGCCATGTCAGTTGGCTGCTTGATGGGGAAGAAGTGGCACAAGGTAGATCGATCGATATCAACCTGAAGGCAGGTGTTTATGTGATGAGGGTAAATGTGACGACCGATGCTGGTAAGTCTACTTATCGTGAGGGTCTTGTGCAGGTTAATCCGCTGGCGGATGATCCTCAGACTACGGAAGTTAGTTTTGAACGTATTGTTGCTCCGAATGGAAAGGCTCGTTTGTATGGTAGTCACTTGGAAACAGTAAAGGGACTTGTTATGGGCGGACAAACGGTGTCGGATCTTGCGTTGGGCAACGACGACAAGGGGACTTATCTTGAATATACGGTGCCGCAAGCGTTGGAAAACGGTACTTACCGTGTGATTCTGTTTGATGCTGCGGGTAATGAATTTGGCGGAAATGAAATTACGGTGAGCCGTGATCCCATGATTACTTCGGGAGCCGACCGGACGAATGCCGGTACGGAATGGGTGCTTTCGGGTATCAATTTGGATAAAATCCAGTCGCTTTCATTTGCTGGACAGATTCTGACTGAATTTGTCAGACAGTCGGCTACGGAACTGGTGCTTACTGCTCCGAAACTGGACGATGGCGAATATGTGCTGAAAGGAACGACGAGTGCCGGTACAGAGGTGTGGTTTTATTCTAAAGAAGGCAATAAAAAGGAACAGTCTGTGATAGTTTCTTCTATGACAGTGTTATGGAAAGGACATCATTATGTATCGTGGGATTTGCCCGACGAAAATCCGAATAAGACGTTTAATCTGATTGGTAAAGAAGCCTTCCAATCTTTGAAACCCGGTGCAACGCTCTATATCCACTATTCGGTGAATCCTTCGGATGAGTATCATCAGATGCGTACTACTTCCGCTCATTGGAATGATTTGCCTGGAACAGCAGCGTTTGATTTTAGTGAAAACGGTATCAAGGAAGTGCTGTTAACTCAGGATATATTGGATATGATTCTTAGTGAGGATGGATTCCTTTGTGTGGGTCATGGTTATTATGTGGATATGGTGACTGTGTTATAATTCAATTTTGCAGATAATAAGAAAAACATATGAATAAAGTAGAAAAATCGTTTTATGTAGTGTCCATGTTGTTGATGGCCGCTTGCCATCAGCCAGCTACAGCACCGGCTATTCCGTCGGATGCAGATGTGGAAGAAAAAGTGGAGCAGGTATTGGCTCGGATGACACTGGAAGAGAAAATAGGTCAGATGACCCAATTGTCTATTGACGTGCTCGGCAAGTTTGAAAACGATGATTTTGTACTGGATGATGCCAAATTGCAGGAGGCTATCGGTCAGTATAAGGTTGGTTCAATCTTGAACAGTCCGGGTCCGGTGGCGCAGAATTGTGCCAAATGGCAGGAGATCATTGGCAAGATTCAAACTTTATCCATGAAGGAGATTGGCATTCCTTGCATCTATGGACTGGATCAGACGCATGGTACCACTTATACGCTGGGGGGTACATTGTTCCCGCAGAATATCAATTTGGCCGCTTCGTTCAACCCGCAACTGGCGTATGAGGCTGCCCGTATCACGGCTTATGAAACCCGTGCAGGTAGCTGTCCGTGGACTTTCTCTCCGACGGTAGACATGGCTCGTGATCCGCGCTGGTCCCGGGTGTGGGAAAACTTTGGAGAAGATTGTCTGGTTAATGCAGTCATGGGCAGTGAAGCTATCCGCGGATATCAGGGGGAGGACCCGAACCATATCCCTGCCAACCGGATTGCAACATCGGTTAAGCATTACATGGGCTACAGTTCGGCCCGTACCGGCAAGGACCGGACTCCGGCTTATATTCCTGAATCGGAATTGCGTGAAAAATGCTTTGCTCCTTTTAAAGCTTGTGTAGAAGCAGGGGCACTGACGGTGATGGTAAATAGTGGCTCTGTGAATGGGGTTCCTGTGCATGCCAATGCTGAACTGCTGACGAAGTGGCTGAAGGAAGACTTGAACTGGGATGGGATGCTCATCACTGACTGGGCGGATATCAATAACTTGTATACGCGTGAATATGTAGCCGCCAACAAGAAGGAGGCTATCAAGATGGCAATTAATGCGGGTATTGATATGGCTATGGAACCGTATGCACTGGATTTCTGCACATTGCTGAAGGAACTGGTGGAAGAAAAGCAGGTGCCTATGAGCCGTGTTGATGACGCAGTGCGTAGAATTCTTCGTCTGAAAGTGAGATTGGGATTGTTTGAACAACCTATGACAGCTACAGAAAATTATCCGGATTTTGCGAGTGACGAGCATGCGAGAAAAGCAATTGAAGCAGCTGAAGAATCGGAGATTCTGTTGAAGAACAAAGATCAGATTTTACCTCTACGCAAGGGACTGAAGCTCTTGGTGACGGGACCGAATGCCCATTCCATGCGCTGTCTCAACGGTGGATGGAGTTACTCTTGGCAAGGGCATCTGGCCGATCGCTTTGCGGGTGATTATCACACTATTTATGAAGCTGTCTGCAATAAATTTGGCGCTTCGAATGTGTGCTTGGAGCAGGGGGTAACGTATGTGGCTGAGGGAGCGTATACAGAAGAAAATACGCCTGAAATAGAAAAGGCTGTCGCTGCTGCAAAGGGTGTGGATGTGATTATTGCCTGTATCGGTGAAAATTCTTATTGTGAGACTCCGGGCAATCTTTCAGAACTCGCCCTATCGATTAACCAGCGTAACCTGGTGAAAGCGCTGGCTGCTACGGGTAAACCGATTGTTTTGGTATTGAATGAAGGCAGACCGCGTATTATTCATGATATTGAACCATTGGCGAAAGGAATTATACATGTGCTGTTGCCGGGTAACTATGGAGCTGATGCATTGGCAAACATTCTGGCGGGCGATGCGAATCCCAGTGCCAAAATGCCTTATACGTATCCGCGTCATGAAGCCGAACTTACAACGTATGATTATCGTGTAAGTGAAGAGATGGATAAAATGGAAGGTGCTTATGACTATGATGCGGTGATTTCTGTTCAATGGCCGTTTGGTTACGGATTGAGCTATACGACATTTGAATATAATAACTTGAGGTGTAATTTGGATTCATTTAAGGTGACGGATTCATTGAGTTTCACGGTGGATGTAACGAACACCGGCAGCCGAGCAGGCAAGGAAGTGGTGATGCTATTTAGCCGTGATATGGTGGCATCTCTGACTCCGGAGAATCGTCGTTTGCGTGCATTCACAAAGATTGATTTAAAACCGGGTGAAACTAAGACTGTGACGTTGACGATTCCTGCCAGTGACTTGGCTTTTGTAGGAGCTGATGGAAAATGGATCCTTGAGGAAGGAGATTTCCGTATGCAGGTAGGAACCCAAGTGATGACTATCCGTTGTGATGAAACACATCAATGGGCTACTCCTAATAAATAAAAAAATTGGTATACGGTACTGAACACCCTACTTAGTCGTCCCTTAAAAAGCCCATTTTTGCGAGATACTGTACTTGAACAATATCTCGCAAAAATGGGCTTTTTAAGGGACGACTATTTAAAGCGGTCTTTCTTGATTTCGAAAGCTTCTTGGAGTGCAGTCTGTAGGTTTCCTATATCCTGCACGCAGGTAAATTTCTTCATATCGGTTCTGTTTTATGAGTAACTAGTTATTGATTTCTTATTTGTCCTTCTCCTTCTATAATCCATTTATAGGTGGTTATTTCTTCCAGTGCCATTCGGATGATATGCTTGCTGACGGCTTTCTTATGTTTTTTTCATAGTGAATGCCGGGAGAAGGATGCAGGATATACCACAATTCCGGTGGAGGAGTTTGCAGACTTGATAGCCGACCCTGAGGTGCAGCGGTTGGATGTGCGCACCGTGGCTGAATACAGCAGCGGACATATTGAGGAAAGCCTGAATGTGAACGTGCTGGATGAGGAGAATTTTGCAGAGATGGCGCAGGCCGCTCTCGATAAAGAACGTACGGTGGCGGTGTATTGCCGCAGCGGCAAGCGCAGCAAGACTGCCGCTAAAATATTGAGCGAACGCGGATTCAAGGTCTATGAACTGAAGGGCGGATTCAACGCCTGGAAAGAGGCCGGGAAGCCGATTCAGAAGTAACAGAAAAGAGGGTGCATCAAAACGCACCCCTTTTTCTGTTCTATAAGACTTTACTCAAGTCCTTCCAGCAGTCTTTTCAGTACCACTGTAGCCGATATTTCGCGGTTGGCCGCTTCCGGTATGACGATGCTTTGCGGACTTTCTATCACTTCGTCGGTTACTATCATGTTGCGGCGCACGGGCAGGCAATGCATGAAGTAGGCATTGTTGGTTACAGCCATCTGTCGGTCGCTCACAGTCCAGCTACGGTCTTTGCTTAAGATTTCTCCGTAGTGATTACCGGCATAGGCAGCCCAGTTCTTGGCATAGATGAAGTCGGCCCCTTCGAAGGCCTTCATCTGGTCGTATTCTACGCGGGCATGGCCTACGAATTGCGGGTCCAGTTCATAGCCTTCGGGATGCGTGATGACAAAATCGTAATCGGCTGCATTCATCCATTCGGCAAAAGAGTTGGGCACGGCTTGCGGCAGCGGGCGAGGGTGGGGAGCCCAGGTCAGTACCACTTTGGGGCGTTCAGTCTTTTTGTACTCTTCAATGGTGATGAGGTCGGCAAAACTCTGCAACGGATGACGGGTGGCCGCTTCCATAGAGAATACGGGGCGTCCGGAGTGCTGGATGAACTGATTCAGGATGACTTCATTATAATCGTCCTCCTTGTTTTCGAACCGGGCAAACGACCGTACACCGATTATGTCGCAATAGCATCCCATTACCGGGATAGCTTCCAGCAGGTGTTCAGGCTTGTCACCGTCCATGATGACTCCTCTTTCGGTTTCCAGTTTCCAGGCTCCCTGATTGATGTCGAGCACGATAACATTCATGCCTAGGTTTAGGGCAGCTTTTTGTGTACTCAGCCGGGTACGCAGGCTGGAGTTGAAGAAAATCATCATTAAGGTCTTGTTGCGGCCCAGTTCTACATATTTAAAGCGATCTTTCTTGATTTCGAAAGCTTCTTGGAGTGCAGTTTGCAGGTTTCCTATATCCTGCACGCAGGTAAATTTCTTCATATTGGTTCTGTTTTATGAATAACTAGTTATTGATTGCTTAATTGTTCTTGTCTTTCAATCGTTTATTTGTAAGTGATAATATAAATTTTTGACAGTATGTGGCATATGTTTTTCAGTTTTTAGGGTGCTGCCATTGTCTTGGCCTTACTCCGATAAGCTTCCTTGGTTGTCTGCAATGTGTGTGATGTGGTCTGCCTTATTCGGCAGACCTGTTGTTCTCAAATTCGCGTACCACTTCTCTGGCCGCTTCGAAGTTGCTTTCATTGACGAGCACTTTTACTTCCACAGCTGTTGCTGGCAGCACTACATTGACCACCATTCCATCTTTTAGAACCGATTCTACTGCAGCATTGTCCAGCAGACTTTTCACCATTTCTGCTTCCCATAAGGAACCCTTGAATACTTCAATCAGTTTGCTTTTGTCTTCCGCTTTCATAAGTGTACGAATTTAAAAGGTTATGGATTACAAATATAACAATATCTCTGTAACAAAGGTTTTATTTGTAATAAAAAGTAAGATTACTCCAGAAAGATTCGTTTCACTTCTACATGGTCGTTCAAGAAAGTGGAAGCAGACTCAGAGAATTTGTCTTCGGCTTCTGTGGTGTAGTATCGGCATACTCCGCCTTGCGTACATCGGGCATTCATCTCGGTGTGCCGTGCCAGATAGTCTTTCAGGCTTTCGGCCACCAGTTCTCCTTGGGTGATGACCTTAATCTGTGACGGCATGAATTTTTTAATTTTCGGCAGCAGAAGCGGGTAGTGGGTGCAGCCCAGAATTACGCTATCAATCAAGGGATCTTTCTGAAGTAGTTCGTCGATGTATTTTTGTACAAAATAGTCGGCTCCATCATTTAGGGCCTCATTGTTTTCTACCAGTGGCACCCACAATGGGCAGGCAGTTCCTGTCACTTGAATGTCTGGATACAGTTTGTGAATTTCCATTGGGTAGGATTCCGAATGTATGGTTCCTGCAGTAGCCAATATGCCCACGTGTCTGTTTTGAGTGATATTGCCGATACATTCCACGGTGGGCCTGATTACTCCCAATACGCGTCGGTCGGGGTCGATGTGTGGCAGATTATTCATCTGTATGCTGCGCAACGCTTTGGCCGAGGCGGTGTTGCATGCTAAAATCACCAAATGACAACCCATTTCAAAGAGTTTGCTTACCGCTTGTAGCGTAAATTCATAGACTACTTCGAACGAACGGGTACCGTATGGATTTCGGGCATTGTCGCCCAGATAAATGAAGTCGTATGCAGGAAGGGTCTCTCTTATTTTTTCCAGAATGGTCAATCCGCCGTAACCGGAGTCGAATACTCCGATAGGGCCAGGAATAGAAGGTAGGGTTGCTCTCATAGGGATGATGTCTATAGAAATGTTTACGTATGCCGTTTGTAGGGAAAAGATAAAGCGGATTGGCGGTTCCTTTGTGGAATAAGCCCGCCTAATCCGCTTTCTATGCGTTTTTTAAGAATACTCTTTCTCTTATTTAATGCCCAGCTGTGCTTTTACTTTAGCCGTTACATCTACGCTTTGTGTACCTACAAAAGGAATCGGAGTACGGGCTAAGTCGAAGATATATGTGAAACCCTCAGCCTTACCTACTGCCTGGATGGCATTTTCCAGCTTCTGGTAGATAGGAGCCATAGCATCGTTCTGAGCCTTTTGCATAGACTGAGCAGCTTCCTGCTGGAATTGTTGCTGGCGTTGAGCCATGTCTTGCAATTCTTTCTGACGGCGTTCAGCAATGTTCTTCGGAAGTGAGTCTGCTTGTTGCAGGAATTCCTGATACTTTTTGTTGAATTCTGCTTCACCTGTTTCCATCTCTTTCTGGTATTGTTTTGCCAAAGCATCCATATCGGCTTGTGCTTTTGTAAATTCCGGCATAACAGTGATGACTTCTTGAGAGTTCATGTGAGCAAATTTTGCTTGTGCCATAGCTCCCAGCGGGAGAATAAACATTGCTACGGCAGCGACGATTTTCTTTAGCATAATGTTAGTTTTTTATTTTAATGATTAATCTTCTTGTTAATTTCTGATTTTGATTGACTCCGCAAATATATGCAATTAATTTGAATATCCTAATTTAGTCAGTACATCATTGCTGATGTCGATGCTTGGTGAGGCAAAAATCAAGCTGGTGGCCGATGCTCTGTCTACCACGGCTGCATAGCCTCTTTGGGTGGCAATGGCTTTTACCGCTTCGTACACCTGGTCTTCAATGGGTTTAATCAGTTCCTGCTGTTTTTTGGCCATTTCGCCTTCCGGACCGAAGTACTTCCTACGGAGTTCGGCTGCCGATTTTTCCTTGGCCACAATGGCGTCTTCCTTTTGTTTTTTCTGTGCATCAGACCAAGCTCTTGACGACTTCTGGTAATCTTGATACAAAGCTTTGGCTTCACCGGAGAGTTTTTCTACTTCAGCTTGCCATTGTTTTGAAGATTGAGCCAATTGATCGTTGGCACGTTTATACGCAGGAATATTTTCCATGATATATTCCATATCTATCAGTGCAAATTTCTGTGCCTGTGCTGATAGGCACATGGTCAGGAATGTCATAATGACCCATAAACTCTTCTTCATAACTTTTACATTTTAGATATTCTACTTTCAGTCGTTTAGAACTCTTGTCCCAAGATGAAGTGGAACTGGCTTCCTCCATACTGCTTGGTGCCCAATACTTTGTCGAAACCGTATGCCCAGTCGATACCCATCATACCAATCATAGGCAGGAAGATACGTACACCCACACCGGCCGAGCGTTTCAGGTCGAACGGGTTGAATTTATTTACTTCGTGCCAAGCATTACCTGCTTCCACAAATCCCAGTGCATAGATGCTGGTACTGGTTTCCAGCATCAGCGGGTAGCGCAATTCCAATCCCAGACGAGTGTAGGCATAGCCTTCGTAGCCATAGGGAGTCAAAGCACTATTTTCGTATCCGCGCAGGGCTACGCTTTCTGTTGCATAGCTGGAGTATCCGGTCATACCGTCACCACCTACATCAAAGGTTTCGAACGGTGATTTCTTATGTTTGTTGTAGTGGCCCAACAACCCGAATTCTACACGGCCCATTACTACCGGAGTACGCTTCACTGTCATCGGGTCCAGCAACGGGATGTACACTTTGGATTTGAATTTCCACTTGTGGTATTCCACCCACTTGTGCATCTTGTTCATATCATCCTGGTTGCTGGTGCTGTACTTGCTGTAATCTTTGCCATCGAACAAAGAATACGGTGGAGTGAGCTGTGCCGACAGTGAGAATTCCGAACCCTGACGTGGATAAATCGGGTTATCAATAGAGCTGCGCGACAGGGTAAGGTTGATGCTCAAGTTGTTACATTTACCATTGGTAACCGGGAAATATTGCCAATCGCGTAAGATATAGCGTTGGTACGACAGTTCGGCAGTTACCTGGAAGTAGTCGTCCGGCCATTTCAGACGCTTACCGAACATCACGGCCAATCCCCACATCTGGATAGACTTGTCCGGGTCGTAATAGTTCTCGTAGCTGTTATAGTTGCCATAGTTATACATGCCGTAGCCATACATACCGCTGTAATAGCTGTTATAGTAGCTGTTCATGTAGGCAGAGTTATAGTATTGGCTACTGATATCGGTCTGACGAGAGTAGAAACCGGATATAGAGAAGGCATTCGGACGCTTGCCGCCAAACCACGGGTCGTAGAATGAGATGCTGTACGACTGGTAATATTTGGCATTGGTCTGTCCGCTGATGGTCAGTGTCTGTCCGTCGCCCTGTGGCAAGATACCGCGGTAGTTCTCGCCAGGATGCAGCAGATTGGCCACAGAGAAGTTGGTGAACTTCAAGCTCAGTTTTCCGATAACACCTGTCTGCCCCCAGCCGGCAGAGAATTCCACCTGGTCGTTGGCTTTGGAAATCAAGTTATAACCGATATCTACCGTACCATCTTCCGGTCTTGGTTTGATGTCGGGTGTAATTTGTTCCGGGTCGAAGTGGCCCATCTGCTGAATTTCACGCATAGAGCGCATCAAGTCTTCGCGGCTGAACAACTGTCCTGGGCGGGTGCGGAGTTCGCGGCGTACCACGTTCTCGTACAAGCGGTCGTTACCATTGATGCTGATTTTGTTGATGGTAGCCTGACGTCCTTCGTAGATACGCATTTCCAGGTCGATGGAGTCGCCTACGATGTTCACTTCCACGGGGTCTAGGCTATAGAACAGGTAACCGTTGTTATAGTACAAGTTACCGATAGCATCTTCGTCGGTTTGTGTACGCTCTTCCAGCAGTTTCTGGTTGTACACATCTCCTTTTTTCATGCGCAGCAGGTAGTTCAACTGTTCCGATGGATATAAGGTGTTACCTACCCACGATACATTGCGCAGATAATATTTTTGTCCTTCTTCAATTTCCAGGTATACGTCTACCGTGCGGTCGTCGTAGGGCGTGACGCTGTCTTTTACAATCATGGCATCACGGTATCCCAGTTCGTTATATTTGTCAATAATCAACTGTTTGTCGGCCTCATAATTCTCTTCTACGAACTTCTTGGTGCGGAACAAGTTGACCAGTTTGCCCTTTTCATTCGTCTTCTTCATCACCTTCTTCAGCTTTTTAGTCTTGATGGCATGGTTTCCGGTGATGGTGATTTGATGTACTTTTACCTTCTCCTTCTTGTCGATACTGATATCTACCAATACCTCGTTCTCCTTTTCGGGGTTATCTTTCTGGCTGATGATGACTTCTGCATTCTTGAATCCCTTATCGTCGAAATAGCGTTTGATAAGTGTTTTGGCGCGGTCTATGGCATTCGGGGTAATCTGATTACCCTTCAGCAGAGCCACGCGGGCTTCCAAATCTTCCCGTTCAGACTTCTTTACACCGTGGTAGCGGATATCCGATACGCGCGGCCGCATGGTCAGGTAGATAGTCAGCCAAATTTTATCTCCTTCTATCTTATCGGCTGTAATTTTTACATCAGAGAACAAGCCATGACGCCAGTACCGTTTACAAGCCTGGGTAATTTCATCACCCGGTACACTGATTACCTGTTTCTTGGTCAGTCCGGAGAGGCCAATGATGACATAGTCTTCATAATTCTTGGCACCTACAACTTTGATGTCTGCTATTTCATACTTTTTCGGTTGTCCGGAGTATAGGATAACAGGTTTGTCTGTTTCATTTCCGGCATTCGCCTCTTGTGCGGCTGCATGCTGGGTATAGCCAAAGATGCAGATGCATGTGATGAGTATGGAGAATATACGATAGTACATGAATATGATGGTTATTAGGTTTTTTGAATTTTAACGGATTTGTTCGCTGGTTTTGCCGAATCTGCGTTCTCTTTTCTGATAGTCGCAGAGAGCTTGTTTGAATTCTTCTGCCCGGAAGTCTGGCCAGAATGTATCACAAAAGTAAAGTTCGGAGTATGCGCATTGCCATAGCAGGTAATTGCTCAGTCTGAGTTCGCCTCCGGTTCGTATCAGTAAATCCGGGTCGGGCATAAATGACGTGGTTAGATGGCGGTTCACAGTTTCGTCGTCTATTTGTTCGGGTTGCAGTTTCCCTTCTTTTACCAGTTCGGCCACCTGCTTCATAGCTTCTGTTATTTCCCATCGGGCCGAATAGCTGAGTGCCAGCACCAGGCACATACCCGTATTGGCAGCGGTATGTTCTATACAGAGGTTGAGCCGTTCCTGTACATTATCCGGAAGTTTCTTCACGTCACCGATGACCTGAAAGCGTACATTATTCTTCATGAATGTCTCTTCCTTGATGCTTTCAAAAAGCAGCGACATCAAGGCGGCTATTTCTGCCGAAGGGCGATTCCAGTTTTCGGTAGAGAAGGTGTATAGCGTCAGAAACTTGATTCCTAATCGTGCAGCTTCTTCTGTAATGATATGTACAGTTTCTGCACCGGCTTGATGTCCAAAGCAGCGTTCCAGTCCGCGTTGTTTGGCCCAACGTCCGTTGCCGTCCATGATGATAGCTACGTGTTGGGGAATCCGGTTCATATCGATTTGCTCAGTGTGTTGCATTTCTATATTCTTAGAATTATTTTTGGTAGCCTATTCTGTTCAAGCGGCCTCTCCAGATGGCGTTGTTCTGTTGGCCGTTGTTGGAAGTTCCGCCGGAAATCAGCCAGATATATTGTTCGTTGTCGATAGTCATGCTGTAGTTCTCTCTTTTGGCAGCTTCTTTGGGCAGGAAGAATTTCTTGCTTGCTTCATACCAGGCCAGGTGATTTTTGGAACTGTAGATGAAATCCAATTTCTCACCGAAGATGTAGCACGTGCCGTCGTAGTTCATAACCGCTGGTTGGTAGCCTATTTTTTCGGTAAGGCAATAGCTCTTATACTCAGTGCTGGGATCCAGGAGGGTCCAGCTTGCACCGTCGTATGCCCAGGGGATGATTTTTTCGTCCTCTGCTGCTACCTTGCCCACCACCATTACTTGAGGCAGGAAGTTGGTAGTCTGGTATTCTGCTGTATAGAGATTTTCTGTGGGGAATTTTTCAGGCAATTCGTAGACGCTCTCAGGTTTCCATGCTGTCAGTTCTCCGTTCGAAGTGATAGAGTATGCCTTTCCTTCTTGTTCCAGCAGTCCCAGCAGCGTTCCATTGAATCCCCCCATCAGTTTTTTCAGGGTATATCCTTGGGGTAGAGTAGTATTGAAGTCTTCAGACGTTTCCCACTCCAGGCCGTTGATTGATTTATATAGTTTGCCTTCAGTTACGGTATAAAGAGTTTCTGTGGTCTGTGCTTTTGGCGCATTCCACACATTCAATTTTACCACTGCAGGCACCTCGGTCAGATGGATGCCTTGCAGCGCGCTCTTGCTCCAATTGCTGTACGCCTGTCCGTCAGTAGATTTTCCGGCTTGGGGTACGTATATGCCGTTTTGATAAAGTGATACGCCGTCTACCTCTTTAATATATAGAAGAATGCGGTCGTTCAGTGTTACGGCTGTCTGCTGATGGGCTATGGATGTCTCCGGTAATCCGGGAGTATCCAATTGTTGCCAACGAATAGAATCAGGGTCGTGCTCGTAGATACTGATATGAAGAGTATATTCCAGCGAGGTCGACATGTCGGCTGCCAGAATCTTGTATTTGATGCCGTTCAGAAAGTCTCCAGTGGGGCGGATATCGCCGCCGCGGTAGATATTCGAAGCACTGGTCAGGTTTTGATGGTTGTTTAGGTTTACAATCGTGTCTTTTCCCAATAATCCGGCCGTAATATACCCACTTACTTGAAAGGTATCTATCCGGATGCTGTCAATCAGCGTGTCAGAGCCTACGGGAAGAGGTTCCAGATTATAAATCTGTCTATTGATTTGGTCGATTGCAAATTTATAATGTTTGCCGTAGATGGTATCCAGTCCGAATGCGCGGACAGTTGCATCAGAACTGGCTACAAAAGTGTCTTCAGAGTCCAGGCATGAACTGACTGCAACAGATACAAACAGAATACAAGCGATGATTGATAAAAAGTTTATTCTCATTTTGTAAGTTAGTGTTTATTTACAAGTTGCAAAAATAGGAACATTTTTTTCTATAATCGGCAAAAACGATAAGATTTATATAAAATTATGGTTAAATGAATAGTTTTTCCGCATATATTCAGCAACTTTCCAAGCAACTTGCCGGTTTATATAGGGGTGAGTCCTAGTCAAGTCCTAGTCAACTCCTGACCAGCTCCTGACCAACTCCTAACCAAGTCCGGCGTATAAGACCCGGACATAATCCTGTGCAGAAGCGGCCCGGTTTCTGCATTTAGTTGCGGGTGACAGGCAGGATGTTGCGACCGAAGTGACGCTCTATGTCGCCTGTAATCCCCCCGTGCAACACCGGTGCTTTTACCCCGGCATGTAGCAACTGCGGGCACTTCTCTATGAAAATCTCATCCCAGTAGTTGCCATCAATAAATGATTGCAGCAGTTGACTGCCTCCTTCTACCAAGAGCGATTGTAGCTTTTTGTTATACAAAATCTTACATAACTGTGGAAGCAGGTCTTGCTGAAAATCCATGCGGATGTATTCCACGCCAGGCTTGTTGGGATGCTCTTGCTCGGTCAGTACCAGCGTGGGTACCGTTCCATCAAACAAATGCAGAGTATGGGGCAGTTGCAGGCAGCGGTCTATGACGATGCGTACGGGTGAAGGCCCGTACCAATTCCTTACATTCAGACTCGGATTGTCCAGCAGAGCCGTGCGCGTACCTACCAATATAGCACTGTGTTCGGCTCTTCTCTTATGCACTAACATGGCTGTCAGCGGATTGGATAATACCACAGGCTGGCCGTCGGTGCGGCATACGTCCAGAAATCCGTCGGCCGACTCGGCCCACTTCAGCGTGATAAACGGGCGATGGTGTGCATGAAAAGTGACAAACCGCCGAATCAGCTGTTGGCATTCCTCCTCCAGTACCCCTACAATCACCTCTCTGCCCGCATCGCGCAGCTTCTGTATGCCTCTGCCTGCCACTTTAGCAAAAGGGTCCTGGCAGCCGATGACTATCCGTGGAATCTGTTTCTCGATGATAAGGTCGGCGCAGGGAGGCGTCTTGCCATAATGAGCGCAAGGCTCCAGACTGACGTAAATGGTGCTTTCTTTCAGCAGCTCCGGCTGCTTCACCGACCGGATGGCGTTGACTTCGGCATGTGCTTCACCGCAGCGTACGTGGTATCCTTCGCCGATAATTTTACCCTGGTGCACGATAACTGCCCCTACCATGGGGTTTGGGGCAGCATTGCATAACCCATTCATGGCCAGCTTTATGCACCTTCTCATGTATTTTTCTTCTTCCATCATTGGCTCGTTTTTCGGATTATTCTTAATTTTGCAGGCTGAAAACCAACCTTGTATATTCATGAGTCCCACAGCTTTTTCTATCTGTACCCGCCTGCAGCAATGCTACTCCCGTAGTGAGGCATTGGCTATGACCCGCATCATCTGTTGTGAAATCTTGCAGCAGAGCACTGTGGACTATTACGTGGGCAAAGATATAATTTTATCTGCAAAAGAAGAAGAGGAGTTGGAAAGCATTCTTCTGCGTTTGCTTCAATTTGAGCCGATACAGTATGTGCAGGGTAAGGCTCGCTTTTGGGGGCGTACTTTCAAGGTAGCTCCCGGTGTGCTTATACCGCGGCCCGAAACCGAGGAGTTGGTAGAGGTTATGTTGCGGGATATTCCGTTCGATGCGCACATCTTGGATATAGGTACAGGTAGCGGGTGTATAGCTGTAACCTTATCGAAAGAACGGCCCCAGGCTGAAGTCGTGGCTTGGGATGTGTCGGATAAAGCTATTCTTTTGGCCCAGGAAAACAATGCTTTGCTGGGGGCAAAGGTTAGCTTTGAGCAGTGCGATGTGTTGCAGGTGGCTCCCACAGATGAAGCATGCTTCGATGTGATTGTCAGTAATCCGCCTTATGTGCTGGATAAAGAACGAGCTGATATGGAACCCAATGTGCTGGATTGGGAACCTGAATTGGCCTTGTTTGTGCCCGACGACGACCCGTTGCTGTTTTACCGCCGCATTGCACAGTTGGGGCTGACGCTGTTGAAGTCTACAGGAAAATTGTATTTTGAGATAAACCGAGCGTATGGCCCTCAGACAGCGGAAATGCTGCTTCGCCTGGGGTATGCGTCGGCCAGGGTGTTGAAAGATATTTCCGGCAACGACCGGATTGTAATAGCTGAAAGATGACAGAAATAACAGAAAAAGATGCGTTGAGCAGAATGGCTGCCTATTGTGCTTCGGCTGAGCATTGCAGGGCCGAAGTGGTAGAAAAACTACAGCGTTGGGGCATAGCCTACGACGCCATAGACCGGATTATAGACCGTTTGGAGCAGGAACAGTATATCGATGAAGAGCGTTATTGCCGGGCATTCATCCGCGATAAATACCGCTTTGCTAAATGGGGAAAGGTGAAAATCGGCCAGTCTTTGCAACTGAAGAAGATTCCCTCTAAAGTATACCGTCCTTTCTTGGATGAAATCGATGAAGAAGAATACTTCTCCATCCTTCAGAAACTTTTGATGGCCAAGCGAAAAAGTATTAGCGCTGAAACCGACTATGAACTGAACTGCAAATTGATGCGTTTTGCGCTGAGTCGTGGTTTTGAAATGAAAGATATACGTCGCTGTATTGATGTTTCTGATGAAAATGAGTGAGGAGAATGAAAAATATCTCGTTTCTTCTTCCTTTTTTCATTCAGTTTCTGTATTTTTGCATCATATTTGAAATTATAAGAAAATAGTTTATTAGCTATGAAAACTTTGGAAAGATTATTTGCTGAAAAGTTACTGAAGATTAAAGCAATTAAGTTGCAGCCGGCCAACCCCTTCACCTGGGCATCTGGATGGAAGTCTCCGTTTTACTGTGATAACCGTAAAACTCTTTCATATCCATCGCTCCGTAGCTTTGTGAAAACGGAGATTACGCGTCTGATATTGGAACGTTTTGGACAGGTAGACGCCATTGCGGGTGTGGCTACAGGTGCTATCCCTCAGGGAGCTTTGGTGGCTGATGCTCTTAATCTGCCGTTCGTATATGTGCGTTCTACTCCGAAAGACCATGGATTGGAAAATCTGATTGAAGGAGAACTTCGTCCGGGTATGAAAGTGGTAGTTATTGAAGATTTGATTTCTACCGGAGGTAGCAGCTTGAAAGCTGTAGAAGCTATCCGTCGCGACGGTTGTGAGGTAATCGGTATGGTGGCAGCCTATACATATGGCTTCCCGGTAGCCGAAAAAGCATTCAAGGATGCCAAGGTTACGTTGGTTACTCTGACTAATTATGAAGCTGTACTCGATGTGGCTTTGCGCACCGGATACATTGAAGAAGCCGATGTGGATACGCTGAATGAGTGGCGTAAAGACCCTGCCCATTGGGATGCTGGAAAATAATTTGTTTTTTTGAAATGATTTATTTTTGAACAAAAGAACCGTTCGGCCAGTCATTGTCCGGGCAGTTCTTTTGTCTTTTCATATAACTAGGAATAATGACAAAATTTGAAAGTGATGTAAAGTTTATACCGGCTTCGCAAGAGGCTGTTTATGAAAAACTTTCCGATTTAAATAATCTGGAAAAAGTGAAAGACCGCCTGCCGGCAGATAAAGTGAAGAACCTGACATTCGATTCGGATAGTATGTCGGTAGAGGTGTCTCCGGTAGGGAAAATCTCGCTGCAGATTGTAGAAAAGGAACCTTGTAAGTGTATCAAGTTTGGCACCACCGATTCGCCCCTTCCGTTTAATCTCTGGATTCAGCTGTTGCCGGTTACGGAAACAGAATGCAAGATGAAACTGACGATAGGTGTGGAACTGAATCCCTTTATGAAAGCGATGGTGCAGAAACCTTTGCAGGAAGGGTTGCAGAAAATGGCCGATATGCTGGCTTTGATACCCTATGGAATGTAGAATTTAAATGCTGAAGACCGTGGCTCAGAAACTTTGGGAAAAATCCGTTCAAGTAAATAAGGATATAGAGCGTTTTACGGTAGGTAAAGACCGTGAAATGGACCTCTATTTGGCTAAGCACGATGTAATGGGCTCAATGGCCCACATCACCATGCTGGAGAGTATTGGCTTGCTGACGAAAGCCGAGTTGACGCAGTTGCTGGAAGCCTTGAAGCAGATTTATGAATCGGCCGAGAAAGGGGAGTTTATTATTGAAGAGGGAGTGGAAGATGTTCATTCTCAAGTGGAATTGATGCTGACACGTAAGTTGGGCGATGTGGGAAAGAAAATCCATAGCGGACGTTCACGGAACGACCAGGTATTGCTCGACCTGAAACTTTTCACTCGTACGCAAATCAAGGAGGTAGCAGAAGCTGTGGAACAGTTATTCCAGGTGCTGATTGTGCAAAGTGAGCGTTATAAAGATGTGTTGATGCCCGGCTATACGCATCTGCAGATAGCCATGCCTTCTTCGTTTGGTTTGTGGTTTGGTGCCTATGCCGAAAGTCTGGTAGACGATATGATGTTCTTGCAGGCTGCCTTTAGAATGTGTAATCGCAATCCGTTGGGTTCGGCGGCCGGCTACGGCTCTTCGTTTCCGCTGAATCGTACCCTGACCACCCGCTTGCTGGGCTTTGACTCATTGAACTTTAATGTGGTGTATGCTCAGATGGGACGCGGCAAATTAGAGAGGAATGTGGCTTTTGCATTGGCCAGTATTGCAGGCACTATCTCTAAGTTGGCTTTTGATGCTTGTATGTTTAATAGCCAGAACTTTGGTTTTGTGAAATTACCCGATGAATGTACGACTGGCTCTAGTATCATGCCACACAAGAAGAATCCGGATGTCTTTGAATTGACACGTGCCAAATGTAATAAGTTGCAGTCGCTTCCACAGCAGATTATGATGATAGCCAACAACCTGCCTTCGGGATATTTCCGCGATTTACAGATTATCAAAGAAGTGTTTCTTCCAGCCTTTCAAGAATTGAAGGACTGCTTACAGATGACTACTTATATTATGAATGAAATCAGAGTAAACGAACATATTCTGGATGATGATAAGTATCTGCTGATATTCAGTGTGGAAGAAGTCAACCGTCTGGCACGTGAAGGAATGCCTTTCCGGGATGCCTATAAGAAGGTGGGGCTGGATATAGAAGCCGGACGTTTCTCTCACAATAAACAGGTCCATCATACGCACGAAGGCAGTATCGGTAATCTTTGCAATGCCGAAATCTCTGCTTTGATGCAGCAGGTGGTAGATGGTTTTAATTTTTCTGCCATGGAGCAGGCCGAGAAGACTTTATTGGGACGCTAATCGGATGAAATAAACTTTTTACATTTTTATTGGTATGGATTATCAGCCTTCAGAGCATCGCTATGAGCAGATGGTGTATCGTCGTTGCGGTAAGAGCGGATTGCTTTTGCCTGCTATCTCATTAGGTTTGTGGCATAACTTCGGTAGCGTAGATGATTTCAGTGTGGCCACTGATATGATAAAGTTTGCTTTTGATCATGGTGTGACTCATTTTGATTTAGCCAATAATTATGGTCCGGTACCGGGTAGCGCTGAAGAGAATTTCGGGAAAATCTTGAAGCAGCATTTCCAATGCTATCGGGATGAAATGATTATTTCTTCCAAGGCCGGGCATGAAATGTGGTCCGGGCCTTATGGAGGAAACAGTTCCCGGAAAAACCTGATGGCTAGCATTGATCAGAGCTTGCGTCGTACAGGACTCGAATATTTTGATATCTTCTACAGTCATCGCTACGATGGGGTGACACCAGTAGAAGAAACAGTGCAGGCATTGATTGATATGGTGAAGCAAGGAAAGGCTTTGTATGTAGGGCTGTCTAAATATCCTCCTGCACAAGCGCAAAAGGCGTACGAATGGTTGCAGGCAGCCGGAGTGCCGTGTCTTGTCAGTCAGTATAGATATAGTATGTTTGAACGTGCTATCGAAGAAGAATCGCTAGCGTTGGCTCATGAATACGGGTCGGGTTTTATCGCTTTTTCTCCATTGGCGCAAGGATTGCTGACGAATAAATACCTGCATGGTATTCCGGAACATTCGCGTGCGGCACGTAGTACGGGCTTTTTAAGGCTGGATCAGGTAACGGAAGAACGAGTGGAGAAGGCGCGTAGTCTGGATAATATAGCTGCTTGCCGGTGTCAAACATTGGCTCAGATGGCTTTGGCATGGGCGCTTAGAGATGAACGGATGACTTCTGTTATCGTAGGTGCCAGTTCAGTGAAACAACTCTCGGACAACCTGCAAGCATTGGCAAATTTGTCATTCTCGGAGGCTGAATTGGTTCAAATCAATAGAATTTTGCAAGAATAATAAAAAAAACGGGCGTAAAGTTTGGTTGGTATTGGGAAAATACCTATTTTTGCACCCGTTAAAAGAAAACGCGGAAATAGCTCAGTTGGTAGAGCATAACCTTGCCAAGGTTAGGGTCGCGAGTTCGAGTCTCGTTTTCCGCTCTTCTTTGAATGGATGCTCGAATGGTGGAATCGGTAGACACGAGGGACTTAAAATCCCTTGGCCATTGCGGCTGTGCGGGTTCAAGTCCCGCTTCGAGTACAAGAAGTTACGCTAACTGCTGAATATCGGCAATTAGCGTTTTTTATGTCCTTTCTTTTGTGTAGTTGTGAAGGGTGGATAAGTTTCTTTATCTGTTCATATCTTTTCAATTTCGGTTAATAACTTTTCTATTCTTGTTTGTTTGCCTGTTGATAACTTTGCGATTCTGCAGTTAATAACTCTGTTAATAACTTGGTTAATAGTTTGGCTAGTATTTAGTATATGTTTGTTTATTAGTATTTTATACGGTTGATAAGTAGGTTTAAACAGATTATTTTGATTTTGGTTTTTCTATTTATTCTGGTTGGTGAATAGCTTGTTATGGTTGGATGATGGGTGTCCATGGATTTACTAGTCTCAATCCATGGATTTATTTTTTTTAATCCATGGATTTGGCTTGCTTAGTCCATGGATTGGGAAGTCTGTTTTTGGGTCAGTAGATTTTTCGTGGGGATAATTTTTTATCTTCGTGAAGTATTG